>OKXB01000201.1_pt1 | contig 75062 bp, 67 predicted proteins | sample 1601731 | NCBI WGS metagenome assembly OKXB01 (sample SAMN04414077, study PRJEB24778) | human gut metagenome | material: faecal | host: Homo sapiens
CAGTAGATGTATTTCATGGTTTTGTTCTTATGGGTAGTAAGACACTTGATATAAATGACTATAAACTTATTGCAATATTCGACTCTTTTGGGGACGAGATTTGCCCATCAGATTTCCAGTTTAAAGAACATGGTATCAAGCTGGAGATTGCTCTTTCAATTTCTAAAAAGAAGATTCCTTTGGAGTTCAAGCTTGAATGTGTTCCGGAGAATATGATATTCTCGGTGAGAAATCATTTGCTTACTCATTATGACCTTAGAGAGTTGCTTAAAGTAATGGAAGGCAGAAAGAGTATTGTTCCATCTTCTATTACGATTGGAAATTTTGGAATATTGGGTTTTACTATGTTAGACCCTGTTGTGGACGAAGACGGAGACGCATTATTTTTCGATTCGTTTGGGTACTCTTTAGGAGATGAATATTTTGATAACCTAAATATTAACTCTTGGATAAGAAGTAATTATAAAGCGAAGTTAGGAGAAACTCTCGTTGAGCAGATAGAGAATTTCAATAGAGAGTTGCTAGATGTAACGAGCACGGGTACTTAATCAGGATACAGATATAAGGAACGAAAGAAATAAAGTATAGCTTAATTTAGAGTTTGGGGGTAATGAATTTGAAAACGGACAATAGATATTACACAGCATTGACAGCATATTTGCTTGGGCTAGACATGGAAAAGTACGATATATCTTTTATAGACCATATGGAGATTCCAGTAGAATTGGAGAATAACAAGGAAGCTCTAATCCTGAGAAATCTTTGTATCTTGAGAAATAACTTCTTGAATTCATACGATTCTCTCAGTTCTTTCTTCAGCACGACATTGAGAAATATCATTGATTCTCCAAGTGTAGATCAGAGTTGTGTAAAGTATCTGAAATCAGCGGGTATCGATTTGAGAATCACAAATGCTAGGGCATCAGACTATATCAGAAGCATTAGCGATATTATAAACGACTATGCGAAAAGGATTTCAAACTCTGATTTATTGCCAGAGTGGGCTAGTTTCGTACTTCGTGAATGCTATTGTGGGATTTTTACCGTGCAAAAGCGAGTATCTGGTGTAACACTGGCAAAGACATATTCGAGATTAAGAAAAAAGTATCCATATCAGCTTTTTGTAGGATTTGATTTGAGCACTTATTCACATAATTTGTTATACAGAGATTCAATGTTATTTTCAAATATCCAGACGCTTGCAGGAGTGAAAGATGTTGTTTCCTATGATAGACTTCTAGTTGCAACAAGTCAGGATTTAGACCCAGCTAATGAAGCAGAGGGTACTTTCACTCTCACGAGGGAAGATACAAAAAATGCATTATCAGATTTCTTAGGAAATAGCAGCAAGATTCTGATTATCGTAGACTGTGAAAATACTCATGTAGATACAGTTGTTGCAGTTATAAATGATGTTTCTCGGTCTAATATCAAGGGCAATAAGTACAAGATAGTTCTTGTAGATGACGAGAAGTGTCATGAAGACTGGGAGATTGTCAAACTATTTACGAATTTTGAAGTAGAGCATATCGAAATGCACAGACTGAAAAGCCAGAAGTCTACAGTTGATATGAGATTGGCTTTGATAGTACAAAGAGAAGTACTTAAAAATGGCATTGACGGGGTAGTTCTGATTTCCAGCGATTCAGATTATTTCTGTTTAATGGAGTCTATGCATGAGACAGATAATTTCGACTCATTCTTTGTTGTATTTGAAGGAGATAGAGTTGGAAACGAGTATCTAAACAGACTAGAGGAATGGGGTATCGGATGTATACCATCGAGTTATTTGGATGTCAGTGATTTTGCTGCTGAAAAGAGCAAGTTATACAAGTCTTGGATTTTGAGTTGTTTGAACGAGAACTATTCTTTCAACATTTCTAAGATATTGGAATTAGTATCGAAGAATATTTCTATTTCAGATGGAGATAAAGAGTCTTTGACAAAGATGATTTCTGATAAGTTGACTTTAGTTTCAAAGAGCAATGGTGATATTTCATTTGTCTTTAAGTGATATTTATAAATATGCTTGATTTTGGCTGTACAGTTTAATCTGCTGTGCAGCCTTTTTCATGTTCACTTTTTATTGTGCAAAATAGAATCAATATAGACAAAAGACTTCAGCAGTACAGTGAGGAGGTTATTTTATGGCTAGTTTAGATGCTATTTTCGCAAAAGAGTTTAAGACAATGGCACAACAGCGTCAAGCTATGTCTGGAGCTTTTAATTTATACGAGTTGCCTTTACCAAGAGATTTCGATGGTCACATAGACTTAGCAAGGAGGGTACTAATCAAGGGTATCCACGACGAGTATTACGAAAAGTTAAACGAAGCTGAGTGTATTTACTGGGCTAAACCGAAATTGAAGAGAAGAAGATTTGGTTCAGACGGCAAATATCTGAAGGATAAGGACGGCAAGTTCATTGCAGATGAAGTTCCTTTAACGCAAGGTTGTATAGCCGTTGTTTCAGATGTGAAGATAGGTGTTCCTTTGAAGTATAAGCCAAAGGAAGCATTTGATTATGTTGATTGCATACAGAAAACAAGTCCAGACGGTTCTGTTATGCGTAAATATGTTTATATAATACCGAAAGATTATTGTTATAAGATGAATCAGTTAGCACTGGTTTTATCCTTAACGAGAATGCGGTCATTTTATTATGGTCAGGAAATGACATTACAGAATGGGTATACAGTTTATCTATTTGTTATTCCATATCATTATACAGGAGTAGAGAGAAACTACATGGTATTAAAGACTAAAACTGTGAGTGATTTCTCTAAAGAAGTAGATATGATTATGAAATTCTGGATAGATTCAAATATTTTATTCCCAGTTGAATTAACCCAGCTTTACGAGAGCATAGGAGATAGGAGTAACGTTGCCTATAGGGTACTATGCAGCAATCAAGATTCGTTTGTTCGGTATGATAAGGCTATGAGTGATACTGGAGAAGATGAATATATTGATTATCTATAATTTTTAAAATATTATATATTATAATGAGGTGTGATTATGTTAAATCCAAACGGAATGGAGTCATTTGCAGGGATTCCTTGCACAACGATAATCGGAAATGGTGTGCAGCACTATATAGTTTATTATCAGATTAAGACTATGGTATATAGAGTTGATATTCGTGCTAATAGTATAGAACATGCAGTGAAGCTGTTCTGTAGTTTTTATGGAATTCATGTCAAGAGGGTATCGAGAGCAGCAAACGGGTACTACAGATTAAAAGCTGGTGTAGCAGCGAATGGTAGCGTTCCATATGACGATGCCTTGATGAGTGTACAGCACTGGAATTAAGTAGGGGGTACTCTTTATGGATTCTGTGAAAACTGCGTATCGATACTTACCTGTTACAGCCAGATATGGAAATGGTGTCTATACTTATACGTTTATTATGGAGAAGATGAACGAGGTTTATCGATACGAGATATTTGCCAATAACTTTGAAGATGCCTTGTATAGAATACAGATGTTTTTTCATTTTCCTGTTTCTTCTTATATCGCAACTGATTCATTTACATGGCAGATTTTCTTTGGAGAAGTGCAGCAGAGCAGCTGTCATGTTATCGACCCCAATATAGATGCAAGATATTATCTGTATTTGGACTGAAAATTTTGAGTTATTTTTAGAGAAGTCAGGATTATCTGGGAGATAGTCTTGACTTTTCTTGATATTTATGCTATAATAATACTATAAAAAGGAAGTGGAGTGAGAGCCGTGAAACCTGTAAAATTTAACCACACAATCGGTCAAGGGTATCGCCTTATTGTGAATGGTCGAGTTTATGTGTTTAACATTGCAAATCGATTTGTTAAGGAAGACGATATGACTTTCGAGCACCTTACAAATATTTCTGATGTGAATGTTATAAGTGTTTTAGCTACATCAGACAGCACAGACGTTGGTTTGTCAGTTGCACATGTGTTTAAACACTTTAAGGTCACTGGTTGTAGCTCACTAGAATTGTCGAGAATGTTGATGTTGCGAAAAGGATTTATAACAACGCTGGTTCGAGATGGCGAGTGCAAGGGTATCAGATATGTACAAACACTGTATGTGTACCAAGCCAATGTGAACATAGTTCAGATTCTCAATAGTGCTGCAAGTTCTATTCCCAATATGAAACTGGAGGTTTGTTAAATGAAAATCGAAGCTGCTGAACTGAATGCAAATGGTATAAAAATTTCTAAGAGACTGCTGGAAGACGCTATTAAGAAGTACAAAGCACGTTATTATGATATGTGCTATGTGCTGTATGATAATTACTGGCAGAGCACACCGTCCGAGTTTTGTGCTTCTGATGTCAAGCGTGCTTTTATGCAGGAATTTCCGGACGTGTTTAAGTATCTGATTTCAAGAAAGGATGCTACTGTTGATTGGAGCAGTAAGAGAATCAGATATGCACTTGCAATGTGTAATCACAGAAATGTTTCAAGAAATGCACTTGACCTGCTTGACTATCTTCGAGTTCTGCTCGAAAGCAAGGAAGCTCTGGATTCCTTAAACAATATTTATGAGCGTGGTAAGTTCGGCGTTAAAGGCAGAAAGAATGTAACTTTCTCTCCAAAGATTAATCTGTCAACACACGTTGCTGACAATTCAAAATTTAAGTTCGACAATCCTGCAATTCACGAAGCTATCAGTATTAGTGCCGATAGTGTATTGATTCGTGTAGACACTCGTAAAATTATGAGAAATAAGGCGATGTCAATGCTTGGAGCTACAGAACAGGACATCAAGACTATTGAGGAATCTGAGAAAGGGTTTTTCAGTGCAGTTCTGACACAGGAAGAAGAGCTGGATTTCTTGGATTACTTTCTGCAAGGGGTAGTCAAGGCAAGAGGTACAGCAGCAGATTTGTTGAACGAACGCCTTGAGAGTGAGGCACAGTACTCCATGACAAATAGTGGGGGTATCACAGTTCTGGAAACTTTTGCTGAGCGTGCTTTTATTGAGAGCCTGAATGAGCGTTGTGATTTTGTTCGTGAACAGCGTGCTGAATTGGAAAAGAAATATTCTGTAGTCAAGCCTTTTTATGTTGACAATGACGGTGTTTTGTTTGAGGTTTCACGTGGCAATGCAGCCGATACAGACTACGATGAGAAGTTTGAAGTTCCTAAAAGATTCGTTGGTTCTTTCGCAATCGACTATTGCAAGAGCATGATGTTGCCGTCTTACTGCATGCTGAGTGGTAATTTTGGCGAGTTGATTTCAAAGGATGATGTTCTTGATAATGGGTACTACACAGAAGCCAAGCCTGTTAAGATTGATATGCTGTTTAAGAGTGGCAACAATGTCAAAAAGAGAAGCATGCTTTATTACAATATTGCAGATGTTTACTACTCAGACGAGAGAAACGAAATGGGAGAGCTTGCAACTAACACTCTGAGACCTAAAATCGGCGATACTCTTTCTTTGAATTATGAGTCTGAGCAGTCTTTGTTCGATAATTATAATGTGACATCAAGACTTGGTCTGTACCGTGCAATCAGAAGCAAGCTTGCTCGTTCAGTATTTAATATTCCGGATGAGAAGCAGCAGGGGTACTTCGATTTAGTAGCAGAGCTGATTTGTGCATTCAAGTATTTCGATTGCTGTGGCAAGACTTATGAATGCGTAAATTCTTGTTATGATTATGTGACTGAGTCTGAGTTTGACATGGCTTGTTATGATGCTGATTGCTTGGTTTCTCAGGGGAATATCTGATTTTAATTTCAGGATATTTATCTAATATATTTGTTTAGAAATACCTGTCTGGAGGTTTAAATATAATGAAGAGAGTTAACGGTGGTTATGCTTTTAATGCAGCCATGACAGAATCTGATATTGGCATTAAGGAGGAGTTTAAAGTAGTATCATCAGATACTACAATTCGAGTTGATGCTATTTTTGGTATTGATTTGAAGCTTAGACCTGTGAAGCCTGCAATTTTTCGGAAAGGTGAATTTATGTTGTTACAGGACGCAGCAAAGCTGGAAGGGGTATCTCAGGAAGATATGTTCGAGAGTTTCATGCGGTCAAATAAGTCTGCATATTCTATCTTAGCTTCTACGTTTTTGTTTTGCAGATTTATCGGAAAGTATAATACTGTAAAAGACTGCTGGGAAGATGAGACAAGAATTTCCTTGTACACACCGAAGGCTATAGGCAAGAACCAGACAAGTGATTTTATTATTTGTGCTGAGGTTTCTAACCGTCCAGGTGTAGATACAGTTGTTGTTTCAGAAGATATTACAAAACATGTCAGAGAATCTCTTTATAGTTATCTTCCGGAGTGCATTGCAGATAGAGGGCTGTTCTTGGGTACTCGTGCTGGAATCTATTGAGTTCTGCTGATTATGAGAGGAGGTAAATATGAGAAACAGAATAGTTGTTTCAGGAAATAAAGATGGAAAAGTTGTTACTGAATCTATTATTTCCGACAGTTCAGTTATTTATACAAAGCTGATTTCTGGCGATAAATCTGAATTACTGGAGGAGGAATATCCAGTCGAGTTATCCGCAGACGAGAGTGCAAGGGTATCTTACTTGCCAAGCTGCTTAAATGCGGATGCCATGAATGAGATTTGTGCAAGTCCATTTTTAGAGTCAGTATTATTTTCCGAGGATAAGACAACTGTTGTACCTTTGAGTCAGCAGTTTTCTTTTGTTGCAGGCAAAAGTTTTAATGATGCTTGTAAAAACGAAGTTCTGAAAGAGAAATATGATGGTAAGACGCTGTATGATATAATGCAAGATGAGAACGAGTCAGACCCATTATATTACGCAGCAAGAAAGATGTTTCCGAATATCAATCCGAAAACAAACACAGCTGATATTTCACCTTTTGCAGATAAGCATACTATGAGCATGTATAAATATGCGGCACTTGCGTGTGTTTCTGGTGCGATGTATCCCCAGTATGATGATAACGGAAATACGTATTTCAACCCAGACGGGGTAGTAACTATTGGGGAATTCATAGATAGTCTGCTTGCGATCAAGACTGGTGCTACAGACGGCAGTCATGCTAAAAAATCACTGGATAGCATGTCAAATGAGGGCGATTTCTATAACGAGGGGTATAACAATATTCTTTATGGATTCAGCAGTCCTTTTTATAGACTGTATGATAGACGTGAGATGACTCAGCCGATTACTAGGTTTGAATTAGCGTATATTACAGTTGCTTGTTGGGCTGATTTCACTGTAAAATACGATAATATCTATTCTGGTGCTTACCGAGTAGGCGTAAATGCAGATTGGCTACACCCAGAGAGATATGTCGGAAAGTACAAAGACGGTTGTGATTACAAGGTCTATAAGAAATGCTTTAAGACAGAGATAGGAAATATTCCATCATATGATTTAAACGACTATAGGGGCACTGATTCAATGAGTGCGTTTAGACAGGAAATTCAGAGTGGCAAGAAAGCCATTCCATTGCCGATGTTTATGTCACTCATTGAATTGGGTATCCTAGACTTGTTTGATTTTTGTGGAAATCTAGCTCCGACAAAGGAAGTTTCAAGATTGGAGCTGGCTTATTTCTTGTCAAGATTGGCTTGTGAGTTTAAGACACCATTTATTGAACGATAATTTTTAAGATGCTAATAGGAGGGTATTATACTTGACGTTTTTGAATGTGCTAATGATAATGCTTTGAAGTCTGTTGTAGCATCTTATTTTATTCAGCTCACTGGAAATTCTAAGGAGAAGATTTACGAAATAAGCTGCAAGACCGAAGATGTTGTAGACATGATGAAGGTTGTCTATGGAGATGCCTATATTACACTTCGACAGCTTGCTTTTGTTTGCAAGTAGAGGGTATCCCTATGCTGTCTATACTAGGCAGTAGTCCGAAATTCAGCTTAGAGAATTATTTTATATCTGGACATTGTATTACGGAAGACGAATACGCTTTTTTGGAGTGTTTGTCAAAGTTGTTTGAGATTGATAACTGTGCAGGTTCTGATACTCCATCTGGTGGAACTTACGTATCAAGTGTACTAAATTATCTTGATTTCCAGTCGGAAAATTACGAGTTTCTTGCCAGTGATGAAGATTTAAACAATATTGACGAAGCTTTAAGATTGAAAACTGAAACTCTTATTGATTCAGTTTACACCACAAGTGATTACGGGTACTCTTATGTTGAGAAGTACAGACTCTTGACAGAACAGCAGCATGGAAGATTAGTGTTTTACATCAATAATTGTATAGAAGAGTGCAAGCGTAAAAGTGAATCATTTGATGAGTAACTCAGCAATATTTAATGCAAGCTACTGTCTATAAAGTAGTAAAATTTGTTTGGAGTTGATTGTTTTGTTAGAGCAGATGTACGGTTTGGACTTTGCAATTAAGTCTTTCGCCGTGGATAACGAGTTTGTTGAGAGAATGAATCAAGGCTGTTATCAGCTTGGTTTAAATCTTCAACCCTTTTGCTTTATGGCTGATAAGACGCAATCTGAATGGGGAGTTCTGGATATTGCAAAGTTCAATGGTTTTGTAAATTCAGATATTACTTTGTTTGATGAGATTGTAAAGTATAGGCGAGACCTCTATGAGTCTTTCTGGACAAGTGTTTTGCCGAATGATGAGACTGTTTCTAAGGCATTGTTCATTGACTATTTGCTGTCCATTTCGATTTGCTATGTGGAAGTTCCGAAGTGGATTACAAAGAACGGAGTCAAGCAGAAAACATTTGACAAGTTCTTTGCTACTCGCAATCCGTACATTATGTCAGCTTGGATGGGGTATCCTGCAAACGAGATGCAGGCAAAGTACAGTGCTAAAATCCAGCAGGCTAATGTAGACTTTATGAATGGTCAGCTCAGAGCGGTCAAGCTCACTTATTCTGCAAAGGGAAATTCTATTTCTGTTCCGAGAAGTGTGATGAATGCAGAGGAGATGACATGTACACCTTTGTTTATGCTTTATGCATTCACTAACGGCTTCTACGAGAAATTGAAGCAGGGTATCGTTAAGTTTACTTACTTGAAGGATAATGACACTATTAGAGAGTTAAACTCGACTATTAACTTCGAGATACTCACTGATTACTACTCAGATAACAATTTCATTTCTGGAATGCTTTCTGGAGTAGATGTATTCACGCAAGACCAAGGTGGTATGAAATTAGGTTCTAAGCAGAGCAGAGGTTATATCAAACTACCTGAACTTGGTTGTAGTAAGTATGATTTTTCCGGTGTTCGTTCTTTGAATATTTCTCGTATTCTGAGAATGGAGAATGTTTCTGAGGTGGATAGAACATTCATTGATGTGGACTTAAATTCTGTGGTGGACTCATTCAAGGAAGAGCTTGATAGAATCACTGTGTCTAATCCGGATTGGATTCCGAGAATCTACCAGTTATTGAATATCAATGACGGTAATGTGGAGGGCAAGTCAGTGATTTCATTGCAGAGTGAGATAAACTCGTATATTGACACAGGGGTACTCATTATGTCAACAGCATTTAAGCGGTCATTACATCTGTTTATGATTCGTAATGCAGATATGTTCCCAAGATATACTGGAAAGCCATCAAGCAATTCTGCTGTAAAAAGTTCTAAGAATTTTGGCGTTGAAACAATGGACTTTTAATTTGATTTATTTTTTTTTTTGGAGGCGAGATTTAAGGATTATGATTAAGTTTAAGTTTTATAATAACATGAGTGCACGGACTGCAAGCAAGCTATTTACAGGAAGATATTCAGATATGTATCTGTCTATCGTAATGTTACTGGAAGATATTTTGGCTAGCACTCCATATGTAGATACTACGGATGAGAACGATGTTTGTATTAGCATAATCGATAAAACTAAGGAGTCAGACGGTTTCAGTCTTACTGCAATGCTTCTGAACGGCGAAGTTTCGCTGATTGTTCAGACAGACCAGTGCAAGGGTACTACAGCAGAGGATACTGACACGTGTTGGTATGTAGAGAGTGCAAAATACAGCGTTGATGTCCGTGCTTGTAACCATCTTGATGCAATTGCAGCATTGAGGTCTATTACAGATAAGGTTTGTACAGTTGCTTGACATGCTAATTTTATTTGGTGATATGTATGGATTCATCTGAGTTGTATTTTAGCGATATATGTAAGTACAAGGTCGGTGACAGGGTATCTCTAGTTAGACCAGTCAAAAGCAGAGACAGACATGCTTATAACTTTTTGACTTATAAAATTGCAAAGATAGATACTGGAACATCCAGAAGTCTTGCAGCAAATAATATAGTCAAAGATGAAATAGTCAGGGTAGAACTTATTGATGACGATGAAAATATTATTCGAGTTGGTATTGGTTCTATCAGACCAGTAGATAAGGTCGATTTGAGTTATAAAGAGCACGTTGTTCTAAGTTATAGACTTCATAGACTTTATATCTTGATTTTAATTATTATTGGTTTGCTGTTGATTGGAGTTGCTTTTCTATGTTCTAATATGGGGTACTTAAGCTATATAGCTTATTTTGTTGTGTTCGTTTTGGAGTTATTATTGTTGAAGGCATATAATGATTTTGAAGATGACTATGATATTTACATGAGGTTTGAAAGTTGCATTGCTTCTACAGATAATCTTACATTATTAGAGTGCGAAGATTTAGATGTTTATGCCAGACGGTTTTCTAATTGGTGTAAGCGTTCTAAAAGTGCTGATATATAATTATTATATCTTGTTAAAAGCATTTGAGGAGAAATAATGACATGTTAAAACAGGCTGAGTTTAGCTTTCAGAGTTTCTGTTCGGATACTGCAGGTTTTAATATCTCTTTGAGCGATGACCAGTTTTGGCGAAAGCCATTAAGCATCAAGAGGATTTCTAAGGAGACTTTGGTATCTGAGTTTCACAGAACTCGTGAAGCTGTGGAGTACACTTATCTTCTTGAAAAAGATTTAGAAAAGGAGTTAGATTTACATCGTAATGGTGTTCGAGCCGCTAGTCTATCAGAAAGGCTTGAGCAATGCCGTGAAGAACAGGCTATCATTAGAGATAGATTTTATGCTATTCAAGCTGAAATAAAAAGGCGTGAGAAACGATACCATGAGGTGTTTAATCTATAAATTTTTTTAAGTTACTTGTTGTTTAGTCTAGAGTTGTATAAATATTATTTGTTATTGCCTTATTTTATTGTGTTTAACCTAAGTTGTATGATTAGTTCATTTGTAAAAGTTGATAATTTTGAAGTGTTCCGATTTATACGTTGAGTGCTTGTATACTAAATGTAAGTTTTCTTAAACTTTCTGCTTGTTCTTGAAAGTATATATTATCTTGCGGCGAAAGCCGCAAATGAGGGTATAGTTTAATGTAAAACGGCACATGCAGATATGCTGTTTGTGCAGATGCTACTTCGTTAGTAGCTGTTCTCACCATCGCTGCCGATGGCAATCAATTATAAGAGCTAAATGCACGAAAGGGTGCAGCGGCTCTGCCTTTGGCAGTAATATTATTCTGAGTCTGCGAATAGCGGCTCTGACAGTACGGAAGGGTATCTTAAGAGTGCAGTGTTTTACCCTACCGATTTCATTGGATGGCTTAACTTCTACCTTTAGAGTTGTTTGGTTTATGGTGCTGGTAGGCTGATTGCCTGTAGCATTTGGCTTCGGTTGTTTGATATATGTTCTGGCAATGCGGAGTCGCCAATGTGTATTTCTACTAGATAGATTAAGCTGAAACAATGTGTTCTTGATATCAATTTCTATTCTCGCTGCACTCATCTGGACTGATACCCAAGTGGTTGAAGGGAGTGGTCTTGAAAACCACCAGTACGGTAATTCCGTAGCGTGAGTTCGAATCTCACTCAGTCCGCCATATGGAAGTTACATACATTCTGATGCGAGGTGTAGAGTTAAGTGTAACGACTGTGAGTTGGGTTGCTTGCAGATGCATGGGTATCTCCTTATTAATAATTTTGCTCTGGCGAGTTCGGTGAATCCTCGCCAGATATGCTACTGTGGTGGAATAGGCAGACACAAGGGACTTAAAATCCCTCGGAATAAAGTCCGTATCGGTTCGAATCCGATTAGTAGCACCATTTAAGATTTCGTAAAGGCGGTGATAATAGTGCATGAAGCTTTAGAGCTGTATTCTCTTGGTTCACCCTTGTTAGTGTTGATTGCATATTGTGTTCTTGCTTTAGTATATTTTATATGTAAAGACTTAAATAAGGTGACAGATATTTTGCTCTTAGCAATGGGTGTTGCATTTGCAGGATACGGAGTTTTAGTTCTTGTGTGCGAGTGTTATTTACTTGCCAGCGGAGAGAATAAATCTTTATCATTTATTATGACAGCATCAATTTTGGCTGTTATGAATATCCTGCTAGGTGCTTGTGTGATTTTTGATAGAGCGAGAAAGAGGGTATCTTAAGTTAGATAATCTAGTAATTTGATTGAAGCCAGTGTTGATGAGAATCAATGCTGGCTTTTCTTCATATTTATAGAAAGATATTTGATATTAGTAAATTATTTTGTTATTTGAATTTGAGGTGATTTTATGAGTTTGACTTATGGTGTTTATAAGCTGATTTGCGACGGAGAGCAAGTTGGGTATCGCTTAGTCACAGAGTTAGGGGTATTCGACTGTGGTTTGGCAGCATCTAACAGGATTAATAGCAAGAGCGATATTTTAGGCAGCATACATGTTATAAATAAGGACGGAAGATATTATTCCAATGAGGAGTTATCAGGAAATGCTTATAGCGAGATTTCAAGAACAAACTTACAACTTGATATTTTGCTAAATAGTCTTGGTATTGCTGAGCTAGATGTAGACTTGATTTTTGGTAAGTCTAAGTTGTTTAAGTATATCGAACCCGTTGCTCATTTAAACAAGAGATTTTGTTTTGATACTATAAAGGAATTTTTAGATAGCGAGATTGGTTCTACGAGAAATATTCTTGCTTTGTTTGGTTTAAGAAGAACAGGTAAGACTGTCATGATTCAGCAGGCAGTTAAGCATTTGATAGGAAATGGGGTATCTTCTGAGAAGATTGCTTGTCTAACCTTGAAAGATAATAAAATAGATGAGATAAAGTTGAGAGATTATATCTCTGTTTTATATGATGTATTCGATATTGATTATTTGTTTATAGATGAGCTTATTTATGCTGTAGGCGGTCTATCTTTTCTATCTAGCTTAAGTGATTTTTACACAACAAAGAAAACTATATTATCGGGTACGAATTCTTTAGGCTTTGTTCCTCTGCTAAGACATACACTTTTCTACAGAGTTATAAGGGTGAACACAACTTATATTTCTTACAAGGAATTTTCTGATTTGTATCCAAGTGCAAAATTGCTTGATTATATCAAAGCAGGGGGTATCTTAGGAGTAGATAAAAATTATTTAAAGAGCCATGCAAATATTGATAGCTATATAGATGCATCAAATGAGTATTTGATTTCTTCTGTTGTGAGAAATCTATTTAGTGGTCTTGAGAACTTTGATGACTTGTCATTTGACTATAGGCTTTTATCTGATATGTATTTTGAGGATTCGGAAAGGCTGAAAGCTTTAGTGAATAACTGGCTACAGCATTATGGGTCTGACTTGGTATTAAGGATAGTTCGTGGAGTTCCACTTGGTTCTTCTGAGGTTTCTACAACAATAGTAAATTTGCGTAGTAGTGTAGCAGATTGGTCATCTTTTAAAAATGAGTTAAGAACTTTGTATTTAAAGAGACTAAAATTAATAGATGATACTTACAATTTTACAAATGATGAGCTGTCAGAGGTAAAAGACTTCTTGTCAAAGATTGAATGTTATAAAAAGTGTGACATGACATTTTATAGAGGTTCAGATGAAGAAAAGGTTTCAAGCAGGCAACTTGTTTTTCTTATTCCAGTAATTTTAAGATATTCTTTGCTAAGTTTGATTATGTCTATTGTAGATGATAACTATAGCGAATTAGCTGTAAAGTATAACGTAACAATTGATATTGTTGAGTTCAAGAAACGTTTATTAACAACAGCTATTGGTCAGTTATTTGAAGATGTTATTTATCTGGAGTTTATGCAGCACGGTATTGATTTTGGATTTTATAGAGATTCAAATAAGGAGGTTGACCTAGTTTATAAAGCGACAGAGGGGTATCATCTATACGAAATAAAACTTACGAATAAGATTTATTTGTCTGATTTGAAGTGGCTATTGTGCAGAGATGTGATTGATAAGTTTCAACCTGTTGAACTCTGTGTTTTAAGCAATATTCCAGAGGATAAAGAGATTCATTGTACTGAATATGATGTTATAAAGTCTGTAGCAGATAAGTACACTAATAGGAAACCACCAGCTTTGGTATCCGAGAGATTGAAAACTGCTGATAAAGATACAGTATATACTGTTCGTTATAGAAATGCTTCGGAGTTTCTAAAAAGTATGGAAGATGTAAATACAGAGTATGATTTCAATCTATTAAGTGAGAGTGATGATTGTGACGAATAAAGAGTTTGGTATTTATAGATTAATTTTTATTCGTCAAGTAATAGAGTATCGATTTTGACAAAGTAGTTCTTGATGCAAACTAAGAGGGTACTTCTAAACCTATCAGGCAGTTGACTTTTTAGCGAATACTATGTATATAGAACGTAATTTTGGTTACGTTCTATATTTTTTATTGAGAGGTGTTTAATGTGGCTGTGAAAGATAAGAGTACAAACGAACCATTGAAAAGCAGTGAGGAGTTTGCAAAAATGGTCGATTTCGCTATTCCAAACTTAGATGACGCCATTGCTACAATAGACGATATTTTTGACGATGATGAAACAATCTACGAGTATGAAGATGCAGATGATAATCTCATTCTTAATGCTGAAGATGACGAAGACGATGACGAAGACGTAGACTACTCATCTACAGATAACGATGAGAAGAAACCAAGAAAGACTAAGAAGAGTAAAACTTCAAAGAGCAGCAAAGCGAAGGGTACTACTCAGAAGATTGATGTTATTGAAAAGGAAATTGAGCAGCGAGCTTCTGAAATGCTCTCAGATTCTACTTTGGATTTGGACACTGTTGGCTGTAAGAGTGATAATTTGATATTTTGTAGAGTTCTTCAAGCTAAGATTGGCAAAACTGCATCTGCAAGACCAGAAATAATCGGGTATGCTTTTCAGTCTACAGAGGATATTTATGTTCCAGTTATGCGTTTAACTGCTGAGTCAGTCGATAAATTTGATGTAGATACTAAAAACAAGTCAAAAAGATTCATTCGTGCAGGGGTAGTTTTCTTCATGAATATTCCAGAAACTGTTGTGTTGCTGTCACTGCCTGAGTTTGGTTGCACTGCTACAGGTGGTGATTTAAAGGTAAAGCTTGTTATGCGAAGCAGCAAGACATCAAGTACAGGAAATACGTATAACTTGAACAAGCTGCCAACAAGCAAGCCTAATACATCTATAAAGAGTAATGCATCAAATTGCATCGGAGTTAATAGTTCTGGTGACCAATTTGTTCTGGAAAGCTATGAGGAGTCATTCGGAGATTTCTTATGTGCTAGAATAAATAAAAGCAGTAAGAAATCTTCGGCTACATCTTCGAGCAGAGTTAGTAAGGCTAAGAGACTAGCTTTAGGGGAGAAGGCATTGAAGGACTTTAGTTAATATGTAAAAATGAGGAAGTGAGATTATGCTTACTGCTGTAAAGACAAAGTATCCTTGGGAAATCGAGAAAAACTATAGGAGATGCTTTGCAAAGAGTTACAAGGTTCACATATGTAGACCGCCAAGAGGGGTAGTTATTTATAATAAGCTTGAGCATCCTGAACTGTTATCGCAGCTTGAAGGTCAATCGTGTATAACATTGAAGTTGCATGAAAAGCCTATACTTGCTGAGTTGGCTTTGACACTTGTAAAAGAGCATAAAGCTTATTGCATGAACGGTGATAATTTTGTTATTCTGGGTACTCAAGGTGAAATGTATTCAATATCAAAAACAAGCCTATTTAAGTTATTCTGTAGACATAACGGTATGAAGATTACAGCTTCTTATCTGAGCAGTAAGTATGACGATGAATCCTATATAGATTGGTTTGAGGCATACAGCGTAATTCCTGATACGAAAACATATGCTTGTCACTTACCAGTGAACGAACAGGGTATCTTTATGGAAGGCAGCACTAAGCTGTATTATAATGCAGATGGCGTTAAGCACGGAAGAGGTGATTTTATCATTTCTGAGATGACTGATGACAGAAATTTCGTAGGTAAAAAGAGGCTAGTAAATGGTCTTGTGTTTGCAGATACATTTGTGACTCGTAATTGGCAGGAATGTGTCAGTCCAAATTACTCTGAGAGACGAGATAATACGCAGATATATTTTCCAGTTTATATGAGGGGTACTAATGCAGGCGTTGATTTTATTTTCACTCTTTGTTCTGATGCTTTTATCTATTTATAATGCAGCCAGATAATTGCGGAAAGCATAAAAAGCGCTGAAGATTGTCAAAGAAATTTCCAAGATATTAAAAATATTTTAGAGATTGCCTTGACAATGGTTGAGTTTTGTGGTATAATAGTGTTGTAAACGGAAAACGTGGAAGCGTGTCCGAGTACAACCCAATATAAAAATTACATTGTAAGGAGTTTTTGTATGGGTTACAGATACAAGACAGTAAATGATTTTGTAAATCATTTAGTTAGCATTCCGACTTCTGAGGAGTATAGAGTAGCTTACATGGATTATTCGAATGGATATTCTTTGTCTGAGTATGCTAAGAAAATACTTGAAACGGAGTACGTTGTTTCAGATGGGACAACAGCAAAAAGTATCGAGGAGATTGGCATAGTCGAGAATTGTGTTATCGAGACTTTCAAGAAAAATCTTGGAACAGGGTATCAGATTCGCAGCATTAAAGATACAGTTGTTCTTGCTGAGAAAGGTGATTACGAGTTCAACAATCCATGTTTGACAATCATTTTTGGAAAGCACATCAGAGCAAAAGGTGCACCGATTATGAAAGTTCTTTTCAAGGTATTTCCAGATGCCGGAGATATGAAGCTTCGTGGCAAAGTTTCTTTTGAAACAGTCGGTAATGTTGATACAAGCAAATATGCTCCTGTGTTTTCAAAGAAATTTGTGCAAGATGGAAATGGATATACTTCAGAAAGGTTCATCAGAATCAATTACGAGGGTATCTTACATTTCATCTATATGCAAGCTTCAGATATCAAGGAGTGCTTAAATATTTAAGGAGTGAGCTATATGAAAAATACATATAAAAGTATTGCAGATGTTGCAGCTAAGTTTAATATTGGTTCTGAGGATGAATCAGTAAAGACTGCATCTGTAGATGCAATGAGCGTAATGGAACTCAAGTCTACTATGGATGTGATGACTGAAGAAATCCAGAAGGCTTTTTCATGGTATAGGAGAATGCCTGTTGGCTATAAAGTAAGCTCTTATCCTATCGAGTTTATTACAAGAGAAGATAGAGATGGAAATGCCAGCTTTGTCATTGATTTCTGTCGCAACTTTAAAGTGTCTTGCAAGCCGATTTTTAGGGTTTGTTTTTATGTAGTTCGTCAAAGGGGTACTGATATGTTTAAGTTACTGTGTAAGTTTTTGTTTTTGCCAAATGACTATGTGAAAGAGACACGTGCTGGTGAAAAGACACTGATAAGTCGCATTTTTATGCTTAATTATACAGTTGATGACGTAAGATGTTTATTTGAGGATGAAGAGCTGGGTATCTACGATGGAGAACTTGTTTCACCTAAGAGATTGCTTGCTTTCATACAGGATTATACAGATGAGCTTTTTAAGTGCTTAAATGTAAATCCAAGAAATTTTTCAATAAATTGATACTATGGCGTTAAGTTTCCGGCAATAGTCGGTTACATATGCAGGGAAGTACCTGAAAGGGGGTATGTACCGCTGATTGTGGGTTATCAGCGGACGAGGTGACGCTTAGTAGCATGACTTTGGTTATTGCAAGGGCAGAACTTGCAGTCACGACAAATTATTTAATGAGAATCTCATGAATAATGCCGAGATAATATTATATTCAGCAAAAGTTGAAGGCATTAAGCTCATGTGATTAAAATGCGGATGTGGTGAAATTGGAAGCCACCTAGACTGAGTTCTAGTCCTTGCAGAATACGGATTCAAATTCTGCAATCTGCACCATTAAGTTGCCGATGTGTTCGAGAGGTTTACGAAGCTGGTCTTGAAAACCAGCTATTAACGCAAGATGTAACGAAGGAAGACACGCAACTTATTTCCTGATGCTAACATACTATTGGGAGATCTGTGGATTTGCTGACGGTCGTTGCATTACCAAACAGGATATACCAGAAGTTTTCTGATTTTAGTCCGGCGTTGCTTGTAAGTCTGGAAAGAGACAGCTTATCTCGATTATAATGTCGGTATGGTGAGATTGGCAGCCACCTAGATTTAGGTTCTTGTATTGCAAGGTGTACAGGTTCAAGTCCTGTCATCCGCACCAGAGACACAAAGTAAAGTGAAAGTACTCGTGCAAAGATTACAAACACTGAGGTAAAATCACGGAGCTACTTGACATTAAATTAAGTAGTGAAGAAGTGAGTGTATTAGTAGCTTTATCACCATAGTATGGTTAGAATGGCTGTTGCTAGGACGATATATTAAGCAACATATTCAGACTTGCAGTGAATATCATCCTAGCCATTCCTAGTGTTTTGAGGTATCTTAAAAGTACCTGATTAGATGTCGATATGTATCGACTAAACGTCAAAAGCTTTTCGTCTGGCTATTACGAAAAATAGCCATATGCGGATATGGTGAAATTGGCAGACACGTTAGATTTAGGTTCTAATGCAGAAATGTATGCAGGTTCAAGTCCTGTTATCCGCACCAATGCAACTCAATTTGTTTTGATTTTTGTTTTGTCTATGGTTTTACGTTTTCCTACTTTAGATTTTAAATTTGGTCAGTCAGATTCGAGTTGCATATATGGGATATTAGCTTAAGTGGTAAAGATGTCGGCTCATAACCGATTGAGTGTAGGTTCAAGTCCTACATATCCCACCAACGAATGGTGAGATTCCATTCGTAGTCCTTTATTTCCCCATTTTCTAACTATGCAGATTTAGTTTTACCCATTTCTAATCTGCGTGGAATCCTTTTTTACTTTTATATCGTAATTTCGCATGGTGAGCCATAAGCCATGCGAAGTTGCTACTGTGGTGGAATGGCAGACACGACAGACTCAAAATCTGTTGCCAGCAATGGTGTATGGGTTCAAGTCCCATCAGTAGCACCAAGTTTTGTATTGCATATTGAGTTGTGCAAAAGCGTTTGAGACTGCAGTTTATTTAGCTGCGGTCTTTTTCTCTTATAGGGGTACTCCGGCTTGGGTATCCTTGTCGGGGGCGTTTTGGTGGGGTTTCCTTTGGTTCGTCTGTATGGTTTTGTGGCTCTGGCTTTGGTTTGGCGTTATAGGGCTTCTACGGCGGCGTACAGCGGCTTTCTTGCTTCTGGTGGGTACGGTGATTGCCACAGCCCATCGTGGCTCACAGGGGCGTACAGCGGTTCTGGGCTTTTTCTCAAAATTGTGGGGTTGGTTTCAGGGTTTTCTTTGGTCTGGTGTATGGGGTATCATGTTATGGGAGAAGTGCTTGTTGATACTGATTTTCTGTTGGATTTAGAGTTTTATGCTCGAATGATATTGATTTCGATACTAGGTTTATGTACTGAAAATTGTTTTCAGTTTTCTTGATATGTATATTTTAATATCCATATCTGATATATTATCTTTAATTTACAAAGGAGTTTTTACTATGAAATTTACAAAAGACGAGTTGAAGAAAGCTTTGACTTTTTATGTGAAAACAGGTGGTGACATCGGCGATATTTACGTTGTATTCAATAATCTTGCTGAACGCATTGGAGTTCCGCTGAAGGTGATTGATTATGCTGAATCAGATGCAGACGTATTTTTCTATAATGAGTTGCATGCAACATATGATGCAAGCAGTAAAAAGTACACTGCTGATGCAAAATACGCCTATGATACCAATGTAGACAAGGTGACGGGTACTCTGACGTATGAAGAAGATTTTATTTCTGCTATTGTGCAGAAGGTCGTTCCGCAGGAAATCTGGGCTTGCAAGGTAGCTGACTGCCTGTTTGATGCTATTAATGCTGAGGCAGTTGAAATCGAGTGAGAAGTAAGTAAATACAGTATAGGAGATGTTTTTATGAGTAATCAAGTTAATGTAAATCCAAAAGATGATGAAGAGAGCTTTATTTCTTTTAAGGAGATTGCCGACTCTATCAGTAAGAAGAATTTCCCCAGTACATCGACTTTTGGTTCTATGGCTATGCTCAGACGGATTTGTCTGCTAGCAGGGGTATCTAATGATGAGTTCAACGATGCTCTTGAGTTTGCCAGAGACGATTATTATGGAGACCTTGAAGTTGCACGTAACGAGATTCATAAAAATATCGAGATGCATAAATCTGAGAACGAGGTTAAGTCCTTGTTTGAAGAGTTCAAACCGAAAGATATTCTTGTGATGCATTGTCTTGAGAATCTGTATGGAGTTGGAGATATTGGACTCGATTCTATCTCTACTGATTCTGATACTGCATCTAAGATTTTTTCAATTCTAAACAACTAATTTAAAAGGAGAGATGACTATGTTTATTCTTATGCCAGAGTGCTATGGCTGTGGTACATATGCAGTCAACATGGATAAGTACAAGTTCATGAAGGTTGAGAAACGAGGTAAAATCTCAGGTGCTGCTGTTCTTGAGCGAGGTATATTATGTGGGACTGGTTGTGCTGGCAGCGAGGGGGTAGACCTATATGACATGTATCGAATTGTTCTTGAGAATGATTCTGAGGATAGAGTTTGCCTGTTTGCTTCTGATGATTACGACCTGACACACTATGTTCTGAATTGTCTGATTCGAAGTGAGTCAAATACGAATTTTATCGACCTGCATGAAATCTATGTAAGCTACTTCGATAAGGGTACTGTGATTCCGCAGGCAAAGTTCGTAGAGGGCTGGAGTAATTACTGCTTTATGCTACATGATGATGTAGAGGCGTGTATAATGCAGTGATATTCGCTTAGCATTTTCAAAGAGTATAGAAGAAAAGAGAGAAGATATTTTCAGTGTAATTTCAATTTATATCTGGCAGAGATAACCCCACTATTAAATAGTGAGGTTATTTTTGTTGGAGGCGATTTTATGATTTGTGATAAATGCGGCTGTACTGTCGCAGAGCAAGATAAGCATGTAATGGGGTATCACTGCATTCAATGCGGCTATATCTTCTACAGTGCTTACAGATATATGTCAAGTTTAAAGAGTCCAGATGAGTTTGATGATGAAGTTAGATTCATTTTGGATAATGTTTACGAGATATCCAAGGATAAGAAAAAGTTTAGCTTAGGTATGAGGGCAAATATCCTTAGTGATTTGTATGACTTGTTCAAAGATTACTATACATGGGACTATTATCTGAGAAGTGCAGCATTAAGGGTACTGAGTGCTTTAGAGCAGAGAGTTCCTTATGATACTTGTGACACAGGTAGTTATTCAGTTTCATATGATGATTATGTTGCATTTATGCAGTATTTTGATAAAGTTGAGTTTAATCTTGCAAAGATTAAAGCTTTTATTAATCTCTGTTTTTATCGTGATATTGAAACATGTAATTTTGAGGAGACGCATTACAGGTTGTCAGAACCGGAGCTTTATATGTTGAGTTGGTATTGTAATGCTATAGAGGACAAGGGTTTATACGAGGATATAGATTACGAAGCAAGTAAGAAGAGAAGCAAGTACCGTCGAATAGGGGTACTTACTGGTGTTGCACTTGCAGTTGCTTTTTGCTTGTTTGTAATATCTGCAATTATAGTTATGGTGCAGGCTCGTGAGAATCTGTCTATCATGCCAGTTTCATATTTGTTATTTACACTTGTGATTTTGGATGCTATTGTTGCAGTTATTGCCTTAGATTTTATTTCAAGAAAGTACAGAAATGCAAAGAATTATATTTATGATATTTTGAGTTTTCCTGCGGAGGACTAGTTCATTTAGTCGATATATGCTTTAAGTTTCATGTTCAATTAACACTGTGAGAAACACGTAGAGAACTGTACTATAGAATGCAATTTCTTTTTAATTGCTTTTTGGAGGTGTGTTGGTGAAGAAGATTGTAAGTCTTAACGTCAACAATATTTCTTTTGTTGCCGAGGATTGCATTACTTTTGAATCTGGCGTTGTTTCAATGGGAGTTCTTGCAAGCAATATAGTTTCAAAGTCTATATTTGGTTCTAGCGAGATAGATATTGATGTATCAATTATCAAAAATAACTCCGAGACAGACGAGAGTATATGCACTGTTGCTAAACTCGGCAATATACTAGTGCAAAATAACGGAAATATTGATGATATGTTTGTTTATATCGCCTTGATTGCACCGAATGACATTCCGGAGAAAATTGTGATTGCGAGTATCGATGAAATGGACGATTCTGAGATAGTCGAGGTTGCAAATTCAAGCGGAGTAGAAGGGGTATCAGTGGTGATACACGCTTGATATGCGTGTTTGTCATTTAAAACATCATGAAAGGGTGAGTTATGTGTTTATTTTGGTTGATTTCAACAAAGAGAGTAAAAAGCTTTCTGTTATTGATACAGCAGACGGCGTAGTCGAAGCCTTTGATATCGATACAATCTTGAGTTACATTGACGAGGGTATCAATATCGTTGGCGTAAGCTACGATACTTATTCTGGCGGTGCTTTGAGAGTTCTTTTGTCACCTAAGGACAGGGAAGATTTGAAGACGACAAAGTGTATCTATAGATTCGTGTATGACACTGTGACAAAGGAAGTTCAGTATATTACAAATATTTCTGAGCCTGAGAAGACTGGCGTAGCACAGGAGATAGAAGATACTTTCCAGCGAGTAAGTAATTACGCTAACGAGGCAGTAGAGAAGTCAGAAAAGGTGGATATTACTTCTGAGCGTGAAAATGAAGTTGCAGAAGATAAGGTTCTCGTAGGAGTTGCAGCTGGCGGAGTCAAGAGTATGCCAAGTACGGCAAAGCAAGGGGTATCTTTTTGCAAAAGTGAGGAAGATAGCGTAGCAGATTTTATCACTCCTGACGAAGCCGCATCCGAACGTGATAAAATTCAGGAAGATGATAAGAAGATGGCACTCGAAAGCACTGTTTTCAATGTGATTTCAGAAGCAGTTAAGGCTAAGAGTGCATTACCCACTATCGAGGTCAAGCAGGAAATTATCGAGAATGCTCTGACAGCACCTAGTGCATCCATAACAGAGAAGCCGGAAGAGGTAACCACGTTAGAAGATGCATTTGTCGCAGAGATTGTTGAAGAACCTAAAGACTCTGATGCCAAGGGTACTAATGATACTGCTGTCAAGAAGAGAAAAGACAGGAAATCGAGAAAGAAGAGAAACACCAAAAATGGTGATACCGGTAATAAAGTATCCGAGGCAGCAAAGGCAGCCGAAGAAGCAATTAAGAATGAGAGCCTGACAATCCTTGATTATTTCGACAGGGTATCTAAGGAGCTGATTATCGAAATTGACAATCCAGAAGTTGTTCTGAACGCAAAGGATAAGTCAGTTTTCTTCAAGATTACAAAGACATGTAATGACTTTGTATATTTCTGTGGAGATGATATTTCTATTTCTCTTGCAGGAGAAATCTATAGTGACATTGCTTTGAAGGACAAGATTCTAAAAATTCTTAGTCAGATTCCATTTGTCAACAGACAGGGTACTAATCTCAACTTGTATAATGTTTGCTGTGGTTCTGATACGTCAGTTGCTATCTATAAGCCGTTTTCCAAGGAGCTTGGAGCTTCGGATAACTCACTAAGAATTAGCATTTATGGCGTAAGATAAAAAAGAAATTTTAAAGTTAGTCAAAAAATATTTGAGAAACCCTTGACAATTGGCGAGATGTGTGTTATAATAGAACCACGATAAATGAATTGGCGAAAAACCTCGTAGCATGAGTGAAAAGCTAAGACATTGGTTATTGAATAGCACAATTTCCTAAAAGTAAAAATCAAGGAGGACTCAAAAATGCAAAACACAAACATGAGTAGTCAGGTTACTGCTGTTTCTAGGACGAACAGTAATACCGCAACAAAGGCAAAGAGAAGACCGAGAAAGCGTAAGCTCCGGAGTTTGTTTTATGCACTGTGCAACACGGTTGGGCTGATTGCAATTATGGCATCTGTAGTTTTCGGTTTCCTGTGTGCAGTCGGCAAGTTCTACGACTGGATTGTACCGCTGTTCAACAAGGTGGTAAACTACTTCGTTGAGAACAGTTTTACTCTGGTACTTTCCATTGCCTTGATTGCGGTTCTGGCATACGTTCTGGACGGACTCATCCGGTATAACAGACGGAAGTAATCATAGACCTTAATAGGAAAGCATAAGATAGATTGACGAATATTGTGCGATAATGATGCACCAAGTTGTAGAGATACGGCTTGGTGTTTCGTGCTATACGAGAGATTGTCAATTTTTAAGTATAATTGTGAGTTCATCTTGATTTTTCTGAATTTGAAGATAAGTTTAGAAACTAACTTTAGGAGGTTTAATATGCTTGCAGTAATTGCCCAGTGTGGAAGACACTACGGTGTGATAGATTCAAATGATAATGTTGTTGAATGGGCTTACGATTCAGATTTATATGAATATGTAGAAAGCGGAACGCTGATTAACGGTGTAGATGTGTCTGCAAAGTCTGTAACAGTCAATCCGTTGTTCTACGTGAATTTCAGAAGTATTAAATATGCATCAGATACTAATATCTTCGAGGCTAGTGAAAAGGTGTCAAAAGGGTACTACAACAAAGCAGAGATGCTCTCTGGAGGGGTACTCTACAAGGTTCGTGCATTGAAGGCAGTGGACGCAGGCTCTAAGGTCAAATTATTCTCCAATGAGTTTATTGCAGACGAGTCTGGCATGCTTATCAAGCTCAGTAACGGAATTTGCACGATTATTCCTTTTGACTTGTTTGATAAATTGTTCGATGGTGTTATTGACACGTCTGATATTTCTTGATATTTTTCTGACAGTGCTTAATACTACTTAAAAAATGAAGAGGTGTTTTACAGGTGTTATACAGAAATAGAAATTGCATGCTGATGTCACAGAATTTCAAGTTGATGCAGACACAGTATATGCAGCAGACTGGTTTAACCGGAGATAATATATCTGTGCTGATGCCGTTGTCACAGATGTTTAACTTAAATCCGGATATGATGTACAAGTTTGCATGCGAAGCTTATAAAGTTTTTTATTCTAATGGATTTTGCAAGGAGACAGATTTCCAGAATGCATATGAGCAGATGGCGACATACGGCGTTTTTATGAGCAATCTGGTTTTTGGTTATAATATGCGAACAGGTAAGATGAGTTTGTATACTTCATCTTACGAGATTCTCGTCCAGCTCGCTTCGAGAGGGGTACTTTTAGGCAAGCGTAAGCCGATTGCAGAAGAGATGCAGTCAATTCAGGAAGCTTTAACAAGCGGTAAGAAGTTTATACCTAGTTTGAAGCTTGGAACTACAATTGTAGCTGTCCGCCTTGATTGGGAATATCTGGATAATGGCAATAAGCTTGTATTTAAGCCTACAGTTCCGAGGTCTGCATTGGTGCTTCGAGATGAGTATCTAATTCCTTATACTGCCTTAGATGCGGCTATGAAATACTTAAATGAAGTATTGCAGGAGAAAGTATTGAGAATCACCTGTGGAGATAAGGTTCGGGTAGTGACAAAGAATGCAGCTATTCTGAGCATGATTTATGGAGAAGTCAGAACAAATATGCTGTTGAGTTATACTTTTGATGCACGTTCCAATTCGTTCTATGTGCCTAGTGTAGGTGCAAGCATCTTCTCCAGTGGTGTGACAAATATTGATTTGACGGCAGTAGATAAAATTCAGCAGGTAAGCTCTCTTGCAGAGATAGATTTATCAGACGTAAAGCTGGACGTAACCAGTGCACCTAGCTATTGTGCTGTAAGACTTAAGAATCTGACAAATGCACAGTTGTTCGATTTCGGTAAGAAGCTTGGTATAGAGGGTATCAATACAGACAGAAATGCAAATGAGCTTTTGATTGGAGCTTCATTGCAGCTGTGTCACCCTTACAAAGTATATGAAGCCATGAAGGAGTGTGGAGGATTTAATATTTCTGATTTCAAGAACCAGAAACCGAAGTGGGGAGCTATTGAAAATGCACAGCAGATGGAGATTCCATCTACAGCAAAGGAGCTTAGCGACCTCTTGAAAACGGGTATCTTCCAGATTATAATTCATACAAAGACAGGAAAATATGTACCTGTAGTTGTAACGAATTGTTATAAAGAGCTTGCAAGACTTTACGGTAATGATTTTTATGCCAGATTTGAGTCAGACGGAAATAAGCTGAGAAAGGCTGCTTACGAGTGTGATAACAAGTTTAAGGAAATACCGTTCAACGTAGATGTGTATTATAAGATTGCATCGAAGTGGGGTATCCTTGAGTATGCACAGCAGAACGTGCAGAGATTACAGTCTATGGGCAAGGAGATTAATTATCAGAATATCAGAAACATGTTCCGACTGAATATAGACAGTGTCGATGAGAGAAAAACGGTTGTAAAGCAGCCGAATATCATAACAGTTAGAAGCTGTAACTGCAAGGAAGATGCTTCTGAGAAGTGGGGCTACTATAAGAATATAGATATTCGTGCGATAAAGAGCATTGTTCGTTTGACATCTGTAAATTAAAATTATTCTAATAGTGATAATAGGACTAGGGCGTAGAGATACGTCCTAGTCTTTTCATGTTTATCTTTTTATTATGAAGCTTACTATAAATAAGCCAGTAAATAAAGAGGGCGAGGTGAGACTCTTGTTAAAGGATTATACAGACTATTTAGACAGTATTGATAGTTGTCTTAGACGTAGTGGAGTTAGACTAAATATACAGAAAGACTCCTACGAAGGGGTATCAGAATCTGTTATAGTCTTAGAAGACTTTTTATATTTTAATGATATATTATTTGTTGCAGGGAGTTCCGCTAAAATTCAGATATTAAATTATGATAGTAAGCTTCCGTTCATAGAACTGATGAAAAACGAATTTTTAGCCGATTTTATGGCGAGTTACGATAATATGGCTAGTCAAGGAGGTTTTAAACCTATTGATACCATGCGAACAGGTATTAAAGATATAGAGCCACTTGTGCCACTGAGAAAAGTCAAAGAATTTGAAGATTTGGATGTATATGATGATTCCTTAGAAAGTAGGGAAGAGCATCAAGTTACGACTAAGCAGTCTGCTATGGACGCATTTAACGCTTTCTTAAAGCAGAAGAAAGAAAGAGATGAGGACGAAGCAGAGAGACTTGCCGATGAAGAGGAAGATGTAAACTTTTCTAGTGAGGACTCAATATTCGAGGATTATACTCCTGAATATGAAATGGAAGATGACGACATGGACTTCAGTTCGGTCTACGGCAACGAAGAAGGGTATCAGGACTCTGAGGAGGAAGATTTTTCTTCTGAAGAATCAGATGAGTCAGACGAATCAGACGATTTCAGTTCTGAAGACGGTTTTGATGACTCAGATGACGATTTCAGTTCTGAAGACGATTCTGATGACTCAGATACAGATTTTAGTGCTGAGGAGGACGAAGACGATTCTGAGGACGACTTTAGTGCTGAAGATTCATCAGGCGATTCCGATGACGAAGACGATGAAGACGAGGACGACTATATTTTAAGTGCTGAAGACGATTTGGGCACTGAGGAAGATACTAGTTTTGACAACGAAGATGATGACATTGATTTCGAAGCAGACAGCAACGAGGTGTACTCATCGGAACAAGAATCAGATGATGATGAGGATGAAGACGATTATAGTTTAAGTGCTGGAGACGAGTCAGATGACGATGAAGATGAGGAAGACTTTAGTTCAGACGAGGACGAAGATGACTTTAGTTCAGAGTCAGATGACGAGGATGACTTCAGTTCTGAAGATGATGAAGATGACTTTAGTTCGGACGAAGATGAGGATGAGGACTTTAGTTCTGATGAAGACGATGACGAGGACTTTGATTTTGGTTATGAAGCTGAATCAGATGACTCTGAAGACAATTATGACTTGAGTTTAGATTCTGGGGACGAAGACGACTATAGTTTGAGTTCAGATTCTGAGGACGATGATGACGAGGCTGATTTTGGTTCAGACTCTGAAGACGATGATTTCAGCTCTGACGACGATGACGATGAGAACGATTTTAGTTCAGAAGATGACGAAGATGAGGATGAAGATTTCAGTGCTGATTCTGAGAATGAAGACGATGACTTCAGTTCTGAAGACGATGATGACTTTGACATCAATTCTGAATCTGGAGATGAGGACGAAGATGACTATGACCTAAGTTCAGATGACGAGGACGATGACGAAGATATTAGTTCAGACGAAGACGATGACGAAGATGATTTTAGTGCTTCGTCAGACGATGAAGACGATGACGAAGACTTTTCTATATCCTCTGATGATGACGATGATTATGTCGACCCTGATTCATACGATGTTGATGATATAAATATCGATGAGGAGGACGATGGAAGTTATGATTTCTCAGATTTAGATGAGGATGATATAACTGGCGTAGATGACTCGACAAATGGTTTTGGTTCATCAGAAGTTAACGCTCATAGTAACCTAAGTGGCAAGACTAGGGGTACTGAACGTGAATTTGATGTTCGTGTTGCCGATGGCATCACAAAGACTTTTAACAAATTGTTTGGTGGTTTTAAGTCTGTCGGAAAGAAGGGCTTTTCTCGTCTTACGCAGGAAGACCCATCTTTGTTGGAAGAAGAGAATTCACATTCAGATGATTAAAGCTTTTAAGCACGAGAGTGTTTAATATAAATATTACAATTTTATTGGAGGTTCAAGTATGACAAGAGCAAAAATTACCGAAATCATTGACGGTATGCAGGAAGGTTTCAATTCTTCCTATGAGGAGTATGTGAAGAGCCATAAAATCGACTTCACTTCTATGAGTTTTGACGAAGCTCATGAGAAGGTTGGTGTTGCTTTTGAAGATTGCAAGAGCATCTTCAAGGGGGTATCTTTGGATGATTACACTGCACCGAAGTTCATCGCAAGCTACAAGTCCTTTGAGAAGGATGGCAAGCTGGACAGAATCGAAGTTACAGTTAAGACTGGTCTGAAGGCTACTACAAAGTTTTCTCATAAGGTTGTTGTTGCAGCTGACGATGTTCTGGATGGTATCTATGGCACATTCAATTCTGCTGTAATGCATATCATCAAGATTAATCTGGCTGAGGAAAATCTGGCTATGCTGAATGCAAGACTGGATTCTGTTCTGGAAGACTGCGACACAAAGTTTAGATTTGTTCTGGATGACAACTACATCTCTGACATCGATGACAAGTGTGTTGTTTTCGGTGCTGATTTGGAGGCTGCTTTGAACATTTCTTCTCTCTATCTGATGCACAACACTGATGAGGACGATGAGTTCTTCACATCTTTGGCTGAGAAGGAAGCCAACACCATTCACGATGCTGTAAAGGGTAGCACTACTCCGCAGATTATCAAGTCTGGTCTGGATATCATCAAGACTGTAACTGGTGTAAGCTCCAGATACCGTGCAGACCGTCTGCTTCGTCAGACCTATCACAATCGTGCTAAGTTCTTCAATAACAAGCCGAAGTCTGCTGTAGGCTACGTTCGTAAGGTTGCTGAGATTGACGGCAAGGAGTATGATATCTTCGCTCTGCTGAAGAAGTCTGAAGACGGCACTGTAAGCGTCAAGCTTTCTCCGTTTAACATCAAGACCAACTTCAATGTTGACTATGATGTATGCAACAACTACAAGGACTAAGAGATTAGCGTAGGGGGTTGCAGAGTTATATGAGCGGTAAGAAGATTGGCATCATTTTATTTGTTGCCTGTGTTTTACTTGCTCTTGGTATAACGGCTTGCAGTCACATCAAGATTCAAAAGAAGGATAAAGTGAATACAAGTCAGTCTGAACAGGTTTCTCAGATAGACGAAAGTGTAGCAGATACGGAAGTGTCTGCTACTTCTGTATCTGGCGATAATTCAGAAAATACCGAGAGCAGCAGTGAACAGGGTACTGAGCAGTTAGTCCTAGACAAGATAGTTGCAGAGAATAAGTTAGATTACACTGGTGATTTACAAGATACTATCGGAGTTGTAAGTGATAAGTATTGTTATTTAGAGGGTAGTCAGGTTCTTTATTGCATTCAGATTGATGCAATTATAGGTGATGTTGCTCAGCCAGTTAGCTATTATTGTACGTATTCGACATATGAAAGTGTGAGTGTTGGAGATAAACTTACATTATCATATAAAAACACCACCCAGAATACATTCGCTCTTATCTCTGTCGCAAAAGCAGAGAATTAAAGCTTTTGTTGATATTTCTTGGGAGTTGTACTATAGGTAGTGTTGGTTCTTTTCGCAGTTCGTGCGAAGAACTAGCCGATTTGGTGTTTTAAATTGAGTTTTATTCACCAAGTCAAAGACGAGCTTGTTGAGTTTGGACTTAAAATTGAATTTCTGGAGTTTAATTTTCAGAACTTATGTTTTGATTTCTAAAATCGGTAAAAGCAGAATTTTGCCTGATTTCTGAAAATAACTGGAAGTTCTTTGGTTTGGGTATCCTTGACTCATGCTCCGTCTGGTCTTGCCCACGGAAAGTTTCCGGAAAAATTTTTTCAAAAACTTTGAAAAAGGGCTTGACAAATTAACCACGGTATGCTATAATGTATAACGTAAACAGGGAATGTTTACCGACCTATTATCGGGCGGTTTACATATAAATCATGATATTGCAATCACGTGACGGATGTAATATCTAAAAAATATTTTACTTTATCTAGGAGGATAAAATTATGGCACTGTCTAATGTAAAGAACGTAACTACCGCTGCTCCTGCAGCAGCACCGACCACAGCTCCGGAAGCTCCGGCAGCAGCACCGAAGGGCAAGAAGGGCAATGGCAACGCTGAGAACTTCCGCAATCTGGGTGCTTCTCTGCGTGCTAAGATGACCGAGGAAGAGAAGGTTCTGGAAGGTTCTAAGTCTGACAAGGTTGCATTCGTTTGCACTCTGGGTGACCCCAGCCGTCCGCAGAAGCGTCGCTCCAATGGTCAGGACAAGCCGTCCCTGCAGGTTGTTGGCTATGCACTGAAGATTCTGGAAGATATGGAAGTTCCGTATGCTCCGCTGAAGCAGGGCTTCACCTCTATGGTTGACTGCGAGCCGATTCAGTGGAAGCCGGCTAAGGCAGGCGAGACTGTTTATCTGAACAATCTGGAAACTGGTACTCTGATTTCTCAGCCGCAGTTCGCAGGTAGCTTCACTGGTGAAGGCACTTCTGTATCTCTGTCCATCAAGTTCTCCTCTGACCGTCCTGACCCGCTGCCGATTCTGCAGAAAAACGGTGAAGGTTCTATCAAGGAAAACATGATGCCGATTGCAGAAAACAAGGGCACTGAGACTGCAAAGCGTTGGGAAGCTAAGGAAGGCTTCGAGAAGTTCTCCGTACTGTGGGTAAAGAAGTCTGCTGGCTCTCGTGGTTCTGCAGCAGCTCGCAAGAAGAACGATGCACCGAAGGATCTGGCAGCAGCTTTCGCAGCTTTCATGAACAAGAAGAATGCGTAAGCGTTCTTGAGTTCTTAATCTGTGCTTAAGATTCGGCTATAAAGGGCTAGTTAGCCCTGTGCGATAGTAAGCTAAGGGGTGAGCGTACTTAGTTACGTTCACCCTTTACTTTTGATTGGTGGAGAGTTGTATAAAATGCAATATAACGAGTTAAAGAAATATCTTTCAGCTCATGGTATTTCGCAGAGAAGTGTAGTCACGATGTTAATACAGAATGGGTACTACACAGAGAGTGAAAGAAATAGCTTGAAGATTCGTGTTTGTATGGCTTTAAACGGGACGAGAACATCAGATTCATATAAGAATCTTCTTTCTCAGATTGAGTCTGTTGTTCTGCACCAGTGATTGCGTAAAAATTCGTTGATATAAATAACCTGTATTAGAGTTAATGCACGAACTCTGATACGGGTTATTTTTATTTGACTTATTGATTAGCTTGACTTTAAGACGGATAAAAGGGGTATCTAGTGCAAAAAGTTTTTAATTATTTTTGGAGGTATCGATATGGCTACAAATGATTTAGCTTATCATAGAAAATACAGACCTACTACTATCAAGCAGTATATCGGAAACGAGAAATTAAAGCAGACTGCCCTTGCAGCATTAAAAGGTGATAAAAGACCACAGGTCATCCTACTTTCAGGTGATAGTGGGTGCGGAAAGGCACAGCCATTAGACAGTCAAGTTTTGACTACATCTGGGTATAAACGTATGGGAGATATTCAGATTGGTGATGAAGTTTTCACTCATAATGGTAACCAAGGACGAGTGTTGGGTATCTATCCGCAGGGCGTTCGACCTGTGTATCGAATCACATTGAGTGATAGAACGTACATTGATGTATCGGACGAGCACTTGAACTGTGTATATTTGTATAATACCAGAAAGAAAGTTCGTGAGGACTATGTTTTGACTACGCTTGATTTGATTGAGAAATTTAAGACAAGCGAGTATGACTTGAGAGTAGAGATTCCGAGTGTTGAATTTGAGCACAAAGATGTACCTATGAGTCCATATAAATTTGGCTGGCAGTGTGACAATGTATACGAGTATATTCCGGATGAATATCTATATAACAGCAGAGATATAAGACTGGAGTTACTCCGTGGCTTACTTGAGGAAAAAGATGAGTTTGTGACATGTAAAGATGACGGCGTTGAGATATCAATTACTTCTGATAGTTTGTCAAGGGATTTTGAGCTTTTGGTACGTTCTCTTGGTATTATGGATACAGTAATAGTTAAAAAGGCTGGTTACATAAATGTAGATGGAAAACGTCATTCACTAGGTAATTGGTATAAGCATTTCTTAAAAGTACCCGATAATATAGATTTCCAGCGATTAGAGGTGCATCTTGGAGAACGGATAATTAGTCAACGTGGATTTTATAGAAGCATAGTTTCTATTGACCGCATCGAAGATAAGGAATGTCAGTGCATAATGGTTGACCATGAAGACCATACTTATATCTCAGATTTCTTTATTCCTACGCATAATACAACATTCGCAAGATTGCTTGCTAAGGAGTATTTATGTGAAGATAGAGATGAAGTAACAGGTGCTTGTGACATGTGTGCATCTTGTCAGGAGCTTGATGACTATATTCAAACCGGAGATACGTCAATGTTATCAAGTGTTCGAGAAGTGGATATTGCAGACCAGAGTGGTAAGCGTGATATTGATGTAGTTTTGGAAGAGATGTTGATTCCTACATTTGGTTGGAAGGTATATATCTTTGACGAGGTACACATGGCGACAAACCAAGCTCAGAATAGAATGCTTAAAATTGCGGAAGAGCCACCTGAGAACGTGTTGATGATATTCTGTACAACAGACCCAGATAAGCTTCTGGAGACATTGAGAAATAGATGCCAGTTGACTTTACGAGTAAAGAAGCCTACGGTAGCAGAGCTAGGTGGTTTGCTGAAAGGGGTATGTTCTACAGAAGGTGTGGATTGTGACATCAAGGGAGTTAATTTTATTGCAAATCGAGCTGGACTTACGATTCGTAAAGCTTTGACTTCTTTGGAACAGGTGGTCACTGAACGTGGAGATGCTACATACGACAGTGCAATTTCTGTATTTGAGGAGATTTCTGATACGCTGATTGTAAATTTTTACAAGAAGTTATTGGGTACTCCGAAATATGATAGAAACGGCAATGTGATACGTGATAAACTAGGCAATCCAGAAGTATCTCGTGACGTACTTGGGTATGTGACTTTGCTCAGCCAGATTAAATCAAAGGTTGATTTGAATACTTTCGTTAATAACCTGATAGATTTCACGAAGAAGGGTATCTTTGTTATCAATCAGGTACAGGTAGACGGTGTTTCTGACGGCGAGCTTAGCATTTACAGAAGCCTGTTTGGTGACTTTACAGTGGAACAAATGGCGAACCTTATCAATACATTAGTAGAGTTAGCATCTGGAAAAGGCGATGTAGAAATGAATCTATTAAGTCTTGGTTATACTGGTCTAGTATGTGCAAATAATTCAAATAATCAGCAAGCTGGCGGTGTAGATAGTGGTCTTGCAGCGATGTTTGATGAAGTTGAACAAGAGCAGAAAAACGGTGATTTTGAGAGAGCAATGAGAAGCAAAGAAGCTGAATCAAAAGGGGTATCTTTAGCGGATGACCTTGTAAAACCTGCATCGTTGGATGATATAGAAAGTTTGTTTGGCAATGTTGAGGTTTCTATATAATAATAATTATGTTACTTGTGCAGATTATTTTCCTGTTGTTTGATATGATAATAACATTTATATCAAATTGGGAAAGGAGGTTATTCATAAATGAGGATGAAACGTTTATTGAGTAGCCTGAGTGCATTTTTTGTAGTTTTGATTGTTGGGTGCATTTTGGCTGTTCCTGTTTCTGCGACAAACGATATGGATGGTCTTACTGGTGGCAACACTGCACAAGAACAGCAAGTAGACCAAGGCAGTAATAGTCGAGATGCTGGTGCTTTGGGAGATGCTTTACAGAATTACAATCCTATCACAGATGATAATATGAGTCAAGCTCAGGCTTTGGCGAATCCGATAACAAATATTATCGGTAATATCATTGGTGCAATTGTGTTGTTAACAGCAGCAGGAATCTTCCTTGTTACAGCTCTTGATTTGGCTTATATTGCAATGCCATTTACACGTCCATTATTGACATCAAAGCATCAGCTTGTTTCAGATGAAGCTTTAGCTGCTGTAGGTGGTGCAAGTGGTGGTCAGCAAGCCGGAGGAATGGGTTCACCTATGGGTTCGCCAATGGGTGGTATGGGTGGCATGGGTTCACCGATGGGTTCACCGATGGGCGGCATGGGTGCTGGTCAGCAGAAGCAGGGCACAAAGGCAGTTATTACAACATACTTCAAGAAGCGTGTTGTATTCATGGTGATTTTTGCAGTTGCTACTGTGATTTTGACTAGCTCGATTCTCACTGGTGTGGGTATCAACTTAGCTGCACTTTTGACAGAGATAATCAATAAGCTAAATAGTATTATCAATGGTGTTAAAGTTTGATGTTTTCTGGCATCAACTAACAAACAATGGGTGAGGGTTCAATGTGTTCTCTCACCTATTTTTATGCCCAGTTGATATGAAATTAAATAATGAAAAGGAGGTGGGTACTTTGGAAGTTTTTCGCTTGTTGACTACTAAGTTTTTAAAGAAGGAGAAGAAGAGCAGTACCCTTTTGGAGAAAAACAAAGTTAGGTCAGCGATTGAAAATATATGTAAGGAGTACTTAGTAGATTTCGATGATGTATTAACTTTTGAAGCTTTGCCAAATGCACTTGACAATACTATTGCAGTTATTACAGAAAAGGAATTGAATTCTAAGTATGAGTTTATACAGGAAGATGAGACTATTTTTAGTGTTCGTCTAAGAGAGTTGGATATTATTTAAGTTGTTAAGGAGAGTTCATTATGAATTTTGAGAAGCGTTCTAAGTATTCTATGGTTTATCAGGTTGCAGGAGATTTGAGAGACAATCAGGTCAAGGTGCGTTCAATAATCACGACCTACTTGAATGTCTGCCGAGAGGAATTGTTTGATGGTCACATTGTTCGTTTTTTGGGTTTCTTTACTTTAGTTCCAAATGAGATGAAGGACGAGTTCATCAGCACAACTGCAATGCATTGCAAGATGACAGCTGAACGTTTAAATCTCCCTTATCACACAGTAAGGGGTATCATTAGAAAGTATTCTGATAGCTGTAAGACTGACCTTAAAGAAGGTCGACCTGTTGAGTTCAGACGTTTAGCTAAGCTTGTTCCAAGTAAGGAAGACGGAAAGATTACAAATGTTTTCGGAACTATCTCAGTCACAATAGGTTCTGAGTTGGGTACTCGAAGTTCAGGTGTAACTTCTGCAAGGCTACACGTTTGTAAAATACTCAAAAGACAATTACAGCAATCTGATTCATTGGAGGTGAGTTAATCCTTGACAGGCAAGACGCATAGAGCCGGTGGAATGCTTATGAGTGTAATTGGCTTTTGGGCTTTGAAGAGCAATGGATTATTGTTGCCAGATGTAAATGAAGGACTTCAGTTGTTAGTTATGTATCCATTTACGATGTGGGGTAGTGTAGCTAGTGACCTTGACCATCATTGGGATTCTGCACCAGTAAAAGATGCTCCGAGTTGGTGTATTAATAGGCTCTTACACCTTACTACACCAGTTAGAAAGACTATGGAGAATGGCGGAAGTTCCGTCAAGAAGAGTCCGTTATACCATTTAGCAGGCATATTTGATGCAAGCCATAGAAGTTGGCAAACGCATTCAGATTTGACGCTGGCTTCAGTTCTCTTGTTATTATGGGCAGTTTTAAGTGGACATCTCAATTTTGGGTTTTCAGTTGTAGACCTGTCTATAATAGCTTTAGTTCTAACTGGAATTTGTTTAGGGTTGGTTGCACATTTAGTCTTGGATATGATAACACCGGAGGGTGCATGGAGTTTACTTTTTGTAGGAGTTAATAAGGTAATCGCACTGGTTACAAAGCACAATAAGCCAGTGTTACCGGAAAAGATTCACTTCGTTCCTCATTCCAAGTTTTTTGCAACTGGAGGTGCTTGGGAGAGCATGATATGTAGAATATTAAAGCTCATGACGTTTCTTTCGGTAGTTTATATCTTGTTGCTGTTATTCCCAGCGGCAGGAGATTTTGTAAGAAGTCTATTACCTTTCGAGATTTCTTTCATTTAACTTAATTTTACTTTCAATTTCAAGGAGGAAAAATCATGAAAAAGAGAACTTTCAAGAGCGTATTTATTATGCTTTTGACACTGGTTTGTATGTTTGTAATGCCTGTTATGTCGGCGAGTGCAGCCGGTCTTGATGCAAAGGCAGATCCGACAGGGTATATGGAAGCATATATAACTAATGGCGGTGGAATTACTGCTCAGAGTGAAAATCAGGAAAAGACATACCCTAAAGAGGGCGGTGGTTCTTATAAGTATTCTGAGCTTGTTGAAAAAGGTTATGTTAACGGTAATTTTACCGAGTTGACCTCAAAGGGTAAGGAAAATCTGCTTACGGATATGAACACTTATGCAGAGTCTGCTGTTAAAGAAAATAGTAATATAACAAATCAGACCAAGACAACATGGTTGACTAACCTGCAGCAGTGCAACGGAGTTGGTACACAGCTCATGAATACTATCTTGCAGAATACCAAGCCTGATTATGCAACCGCAAACCGTATTTACGAGCCGTTCAGTGGCATTGTGGGTACTTGCCTTGCTTTAGGTGCAATTTTGATTATGGCGTTCTTAGGTATTACAATGGTTCTTGACCTGTCTTATATCGGTATTCCTGCTTTTCGTATGATGGTTGGTGGAGATGATAAGGGCGGTAAAGATGGCAAGCCGAAGTTTATTTCTTGGGAAGCTGTATCTGCTGTTACTCAGGCTGAAGGTGGTAATGGCGGTAGTGGTCAAGATGGCTCTGGTAACAAGGTAGCTGTTGGTATCTACTTCAAGAAGCGTGTTATCATGCTGATTGTTCTGGGTGTCTGCCTGTTGTATCTGATTAGTGGTCAGATTTACACTTTGGTATCTTGGATTCTTGACCTTGTATCTGGTTTCCTTGGTTTCTAAACAACGTTTAATATTTGAATATGGAGGGAAGATGAATGATTGTTGCAAATAGTCGAAAGTGGCTCTACAACAAGTTCATTGCTCTCATCTTAGTTGGGGTAGCCTTTGTGCTACCCTTTCTTTGTAATGGGGGTATGCTTGTAAGTGCCTTAAATCCGAGTTTAACATTTACAAGACAGAATGATTTTACAAAAGTGTCTGCGAAAGCTTCGCTTATTAATGGCTCAGTGTCTAAGTTATATGGCTTTAATTTTTTTACTACAGATACTGGTGCAAAGTTAGTTGGGATAAATATTGACGAGTATAATGCTTTAAATGCAGATGATAAAAAAGGCTGTATGACAGAGGTTTTGAAAGCGATTAATACCTCTGATTTACCACAGAATGTAAAATTACGCTTTTATAATTTTGTTGTTGACCAAGACCAATCAACGGCAGCATCAGTTCGTAATTTATCAAATGATGTGAATGCTGATTTTGCTACAGCTTATAGTTGGTTCAAACCATTCTCAGGTACGGTAAGTACAATCTTAGGTTTGCTTTGTATTTTGATAACTGTATTTCTTGGCTTGATGATTGTAATTGACGTTGCATATCTTTCTTTGCCACCATTTAAAGCTGCTTTAGATAAGACAAACGGTGAGAAACCTAAATTTGTTTCTAATGAGGCATACAAAGCGTGCCTAGAAGCAGAAAAAGGTGAGAGTAAAGCCCCAGTAATTGGTATCTATTTAAAGCTAAAGTCAGTTCAGATTATTTTGGTATCAATATGTTTATTGTATCTTGTTAGTGGTAAAATTTATAGCTTAGTTGCGTGGATTATTGACTCATTCAGTGGGGTAGTTGGGTAAGCTACGAGTAATTAGGCGAATGTTTTAAAGCTATTCAATATGATTATGGAGGTGCAATAAATTTGGGTAGTTTAAAGTTAGGACGAAAAGTTCTGTGCTTCTTATTGTTGTTTGTTCTGTTTTTTCAGATGTTTTCAGTGAGTTTAGCACAGACAGTTTCGGCGGAAGGGTCTAATTCTCGTGTGCAGGCTAATATCCAATGGGGGCAGAAGAAAAGCTTTCAAGATATGAGTGCAGATGACTTAGGGCAATTGACCTACGATGATTTACGAATGATAGGGGTATTCCTATCGAACTTTTATGTTCCTTACAGTACAGCAGTTGGTAAGTCAACAAGTGAGGATACTGTAAAGGAAGATATGGTAAATGCTCTTGTAAACCAGTGTAATTTCAATAAAGATGTTGCAGAAGCCTTAGTACCTATGGTATGGCAGATGGTGCTTGATACTGCGAAGCCACTGAATATCGGTAAAATCAACGGTAATGACGAGGTTATGACTGGAGATATCGAAATTTCTGATGATAAGCTTGAGTATCGTTTAGAGGGGAGTCCAGATGGTGATAAGGAAGCCAGTACAGTTGGAATTGAGAAATCTACAGATGGAGATAATATACGAGCTTCTCTATTGACATTTTTTGTTTATTCTTCTGGTAGAGCAGGGGACAATAAGGGTAGTAATGCAGCAAATGCGTATATATCTTCTGACAAGTATGGTTCTATGCCGCCAGAAGGTCAGGCTAGTGAAGATACAGCAAGAATTATGATGAAACAGGGTATCCAAGGATTAAAGTATGATTTGCACAGAGATGTAAATGGTTCAGCTATAACAGATGCAAAAGACTCTCCAAGAGATGCAGATTCTAATGGTAATTATATAGATTCTGCTTCGTATCAGTCATATGGTCTTTATTGGGTAGACGAGAATGATAGCAATAAGAAGAAAGTTGTTTGGTCTAGTACAGTTGGTGCTGAGAATGGTAGTAATTTGTTTACTGCTTCATCGATTGTATATGCAATGTTGTGTGATAATTTGAATTATAGGGCAGGCTATGCAGGAAATAGCTTATATGCAATAAATTCAGATGATGCACAGGCATTGACTGAGGAGCAAACAAACTCTTTGTTTGTATCAAATGCTTTTATGTATGTTGATTGTTTCGGCGATATCTTTGTTGATAACGGTGAGAATCAGTATATTGTTTTACCTGCCTGTGAGAATCCATTTGCATGGTATAAATATGATGAGGGTACTCAATCAGCTGGTAAGTATGTAAACTTAGCTAATATGTTTATGCTAGGTGAGATTGCAGATGGTAATCTTTCATATGATTCATCCGATGTAGAGAGTAAAGCTAATAAGGGTAGATATTATAAGGATAAAGACGGAGTTTATTGGTATTATGCTGGAGGTAATGCTGAAGAGTATAATAAAGTAGGTTCATCAGCGTCGAGTGATACTGAAGATTCGACTGAGGCAAGTACAGAATCTTCCGGCAGTGCTGAGACTACGACATCTAAGGGAGAAGATACAGCAAGTGGGGGTAGCTCAGACTATGATATGCCATCTGCAGGCGAATCGATTCCACATATTCTGCCAGAGTATAAAGTTTATACTGGTTCTAAGGAAGGTTCTTCTTTATTTTATACACAGTCTTGGAGAATTTCTAGGGGCGATACACAGGACAGTATTGACCAAGCTACTGGTCTTTTTTCTAAGAACAAGGATAATTTGCAGAGTCTGAGAGATGCAGTTTACAAGAATAAGACCAAAACTTTTGTTAAGTGGAAGAGTGGTGCAGAAAAGTATGCATTTCCTGATTGGTATACTTATGTTTATGCATTTGAAGGTTCAAAGAATGGTGCTATATTAGAAAGAGATAGCTTAAAGGATACTGCAAATATTAAAGCTTCTGCATTTGACCCTAGAATGTATAAAGGTGCATTTCAAGATATTGCTGTGATTGATAACATTGGTTCTTTCCAGAAGTCAGGCACAAAGGCAATCAAGACCATGAAAATCTTCAATGATGATGGAACAATGGTTGCAGCTTCGTTATTCAAAGGGTATAACAAATTTGGCTCTATTTCAGAAGATAATGTGGTAACAAAGTTACAGGGTAGTACAGCTAAGCAGTATGTACTTTCTCTCTACTTGTCTTATGTGTTTGCATATTATGATGAGCGTTCTGGTTCTGACCGAGTTGTTTCTTGGGCGTATAATAAGGATGCTTTTCCGTCCGATACGGAAAACATTGACTGGAGTAATGTAAGCATTGAATCTGATGCACTTCAGAATGAGCTTATGAGCCTTATTTATTATATCGTACATCCGACAGATGGTATCCAGATTGTAAAGACTTGGTTCAAGAACAAGGTTTCTGCAATACTGGTTGGTTGGCATGAAGATATGGTTGGTGCATCTAATGGTGTTTCCACTTCCGGTTCAACAAAGTATATTGGCTTTTCAGGTTATGTTACAATACCGAATCTCAGTGACCTAGCATGGACAGACTGGTTGTTGAGTCAATATGATACAATGGTAGTTTATTTTATCATATTGATAGTAGTTGTAATGTTGGGGTATGTCATGGTTGGCTCGTTGACATTACAGCGAGCGATAACGGGTATCGTTATATTCTCTGTATGTGCTTATTTACCACCGAAGATGATAGACTTTACAGTCAATGCATCAAACATGGCATGTGATAAGATATACAGTTCGAAGTTCACTTATTGGGCATTAGCACAGCATTATCAATATCAGAGTGATTTGAAGGATGCAGTTTCTTCTGAGAATGAGCAGCAGTATTTAGCTACGATATTTACATCTCAGGCAGCGAATGCAGCAAATGATTATGCAATTGTTTCTTTGAAGTGGCAGTGTCCGAAGAAGGATAATTACACACAAAACGTAAAGAAAGAGGTTGAGGAAGTTGCAGGCAATAGCAATATCTTCAAACTGATTTCTGGTTTGGTATCTAGTCAGATAAGTGGTGAGTCATATGTAGATACTGCAAATAACCTTTATTTGTATCGAAGTTATACGGATATAGCAACATACGGAAACGCATTATATGATAGCTCTGCTGTATTTTTAAATGGCTTATTCACAAGTGGTGAGGCAAGGGACTATGTTCGAGATGGTATTGGTGACGCAACTGATTTGACTGATTATAACAAGCAAGTTCGCAATGATTTGGAGATTTATCTTTCTCAGAATTTAACAGCAAACATTTCAAATGGGTATGATTATAACGATATCTCTTTGGCTAGTGGTTTAAACTATGGCTTCTTGTTTGATACATCTGGTGCGAGCTGTGTAAATTTCCCAATAAGAAATTTCAGGCATATAATATTGCCTTTAGGTTCAAAGCAGTTGCAAGAGGTTTTAAAGACTGGTTTAAGTCGTGCAGATAAGGCTAATTTAGATGACAATACTTTTAATACAAATGACCTGAAAGCGAATTGTATTCGTGAGAATGCAGCTGGTTTAAAGCAGTCAGCATACAACAATACAGTTGCTAATTTGAATTCTCAGAGTAATCTGCAATATGGCACTACTAAGTATAGTGATATATCTGCAACTGGTAATAGTTCTGACGTGTTAAAGGGTATCATTGGTAACTTTGCATTTGGTCTATATACTGAGTCACCATATTATTATCTGAGTTTCAATTTGAAAGACCAGCTGGATATGTTCAGAACAAGTGAAAGATTTACACAGGCATCTGCCTATGGCAGCAATGCAGCTTCGTCTTACAAAGATTTGTTCTTAATGAAAGATGGAGGGTACTTCTACAATATGGACAAGGACAACGATGGCTATGGTGAAATGCGTGATTTCATGGATATGCGGTCATTGTTCAGTGCTGTAATCCCATATCTTCGTGCAATGAATAATATTGTTATTGAATGGGATAATACACAAGGTCTTTGGATGTATGATGATGTAGACCTTGAGTACGATTCTGATAACAGACTTGTTTTACCTACAGAGATTTCTAAATTAGAAAGTGATTTAGGATATAAATACTGGCATAATGCAAACGTAGCTCAGTTGCTGAATATTTACACTCCTTGGGTAGATACGATGTTGAGCTGTGATTATGCAAAGCCGGAAAATATTTATGTTGCAGGCAAGAAGTTCAGAGTGGAAGACCCGATTAACCCTGAGTCATACTATGGTAGTGGCAGACCTATGGTTTTCTCTCGAAGCGAGATGGCTTTCTATGGCTTGAAGGAAGACGACCTGACAAATGTAGAGCTTAAAATTATCAAGATGTATGACGCAGTGTATGAGTCTTTACTTACTTTGATGGATTACTACAACTTTGGTGATGATGTTCTGAATACTGGTGCAGCTATGCTTGAAACATTCGAGTTCAACAAGCAGTTCAGTGAGAAGAATGCATTTGGTGAAGATTACATGCTTTATCCTCAGTCATACGAGTTGAAGAATTTCAGTTATGATGCTTTCCTGAGATTGATTATGGCAGAAACAACTGGAGAAGATATTGCAGCTTCTTATGATGAAGACGGCAGTATGTATATGACCGTAGTCAAGAATTCCTCAATCTTAACGGGGATCATGTTTATCCTTGTGGATATGCTTGCTTGCTATGCGATACCAGCGTTGAAGTTATTCTTCTTGTTGTTGATATTTGCACTTAGTGTGATTATGATTCTTTGTGCAACAGTTAAGTTGGATATCTCGTTACCAAGGGTACTTTGGCGAAGTTTAGTTAGTCCATTGTTGAAGTTCTTATGTGTAACGATAGGCTTAGCATTGTTTGTTTCATTGTTTATGAGCAACGGCAATACGGCTGTTACAGGTCGAGGTGGATTTACGATAAGCCTTGGTGACCCAGTAATGGTTTTGATTGTAATGATTGTTGCGAATGCAGGAGCTTTGTATTTGTACTTTAAGATTGTTCGTAAAGTGCTTAGTGACTGCATTACTTATGGTAAGGCTGTAGCACAATCTGTATCTGGAATGGCAGGCGGATTGCTTGCTATGGGTGTTGCAGGTGCTATGGCTGGCAAGCGAGCTGTAACTGCTGAATCTGTAGGTGCAAACCTAGGGGGTACTACTCCGAATGCTAGAGGTACAAATAACGTGTCAAGACATGCAAATGCTGTTGGAGGACACGGAGGAAGTGGCTCAGGCGGAGGATTCAGAGAATCCAGACGTGCAGCAAGTGCTTCAAGAGCAGCAGAAAGGTCTGCAGCCGAAACAGCTAAGAAGCAGAGCACGCAAAAGTCAAGCGAGAAGTCAAGAAATCATTATAACCGCAAAATTGAGGAGAACAAGAAGAAGAATCCGTCAAGCAATTCTGATTCTGCAAGAAAGGATATGTTTAAGCAGAAGACGAAATCTCCAGGTCTGTCTGAGAGGACTCATGATACAGCTAGAAAGAATGTTGAGAAGATGCAAGGCGGTTTAACTGAAGGGGTATCTACTGTAGCTAAGACTACTTCTAAGAAGAGTACAGGCAGTAAGAGCAAGGTAGGCACAAAGCCCACTAGACCTAGTAGTTCTCAGTCAAGACCGAGCAGTCCGAAAGCGAAATCTGTAAATAAGAGTAAGAGAAGCAGAAAGGAATAATTGAGGTGGTAAAATGACATTAGTTCTTGGATTTTTACTCCCAATTGTATTTTTCGTTGCGACAATGCCCTTAAAGGCAGCGATAAGGAAGAAAATGCTGTCAGTTATATCTTCTGACAGCAATACCTTATCAAATAAACTGTACAAGAAGGAAGATTCTTCTGATTCTGCTGATAAGAAGGACTTCAAAGCGAAAGCTGTGAAAATGGCTGCTAATATTGCTAAGAAGATGACGAGAATGACATTGATAGCTTTAAAGATGCTATTGAAGTTTATTCGAGGGGTATTCATAGTAATACAATTTCTGATAGGTCTTGGTTTGGTCGGGGTAGTTATAATTGTTGTACTTATGGTTGCTGTAATGGGTGCTTGTGTATTGTTTATGCTGTCAGTTACGACAGATGAATCTACGGCTTCTGTGGGTACTACAATTAGTAGTGCAGATACAACGCAGACGCAAACAGCGAAGTATAAGGATATTTTCTGGGTTGGAGATTCTCGTACAGTTGGCTTAGGTTCAAGTGTGTTAGGTTTTTCTGCTACGAATAATTCTATTATCAATGATTCCATGTGTGCTTCAGTTGGTCAAGGTCTTGACTGGTTCACGTCAGATGCAATCACAAGCAAGCGAAATGAAATCTATGCACTCAAGGGGTATAATGTAATATTCAACCTTGGTGTAAATGATTATAGTGGTGCAGACCAGAAATACCTTGATTTCTACAACAATTTGCCTGAAGACTTCATCAAGAACAATAATGTTTGTGTAATGTCTGTAAATCCGATTAATGCTACGAAGTGTCAAGCTAATAGCTACAATGTTTCAATTGCTGGTATCGAGGCATTTAACGAAGTTATCAAAAACGGTTTACCAGATGGTATTACTTACATTGATACTTATTCTGATATGCAAGGCTTCATCGGAAGTGACGGTGCAGGAACGGCAGATGGCTTGCATTATACGCCAGAAGTATACAAGCAGCTCTATGATGACGTACTAAAGAAGCTAGTGGTATCTGGAGATTCAGAAGATTCATCTGATAAGGACGAGAGTTCGAGTGATGATAGTTCTTCAGAATCGTCAGATAGCTGAGTAAAAGGAGGAGATTTTATTGAGACCAGAGCCAGATGATACTACTGTCAAGTTGCCAGTTACATTTGACTATAAGGGTGGTAGACGTGATGCCACAAAGGGCAATATCATTGCATCTTTGGTGTTGTTGCTGATTGCAATTCTTCTTACGATATTTGTATCAAGAGGAGATAGTCCGATTATATCAAAGATTTTGATAATTGCTGGAGCTTGGGTAGTTATTACCTTGTTTGTGCGTTTCAGAATCATGCGAGAGCAGACGTTCAGTGATGCATATGAATCTTTGAAGGAGATAGATAATATTCCAGGAACAGATTCTTTCTGGAACATCTATGAGATTGATGGTGAGTATCCTTATATCTGTCATTTTAAGGACGGTAAATCGGGTATCTTCATCAAGCTTGAAAAAGATGTTATTGTAGGTAAGTCAGATGACGTTTTGTTCAAGCATTTCGAAGCCATTTCTGATGCGTATAATTTAGCTGGCAGTTCCAATATTAACATGTGTCAGATTGACTACATGGACAACGTAGGTAACGATGCTCGTTTGCAGTCATTGTATGACGGCTTAAATGAGTGTTCTAATCCGGATATGAAGGATGTAATGCTCAGCATATACTCAAATTTGCAGGACGAAATGTCAAGAAACTATGCTAGTTTCGATGTGTATTTATTTACTTGCAAGGGCAAAACAGACCAGCTTTGGTACAACGTAAAAGCCATTGTAGATATTCTGCTTTGCGGTAACTACCTGTCATTCAGAGCACTCGATATCGATGGAGTTAGAACAACTTGCATGGCAGTTTTTAATCTGAACGAGTTTTCAGCAATTGAAGCATGCGAGAATATCTTTAGTACATCTAAATATCGTGGAATCGTGCCGATTCGTGTTTGGCACAAGGATGGTTCTACTACAGAGTTAAATAAAACACAACAGGTTCTGAGAGAAGAAGCCGCTGAACGTGCGAGAGCAGCAGAGGAGGCTAAGAGAAACAAGCATAAGCGTGGCAAGTCGAGTAAATCAGCTCCGAGCAAGTCAAAGAAAGGGGTATCTCAGCCGGCTCAGAAGCCGAAGCCGAAACCAACTCAGCAGACAACTCCTATCGAAGTCGAAGATGATGATTTGGATTTGTTTGATTAAGGTTTTTTAATTGAATATTTTGAAAGAGGATAGTGATACAAAGTCATTATCCTCTTTTTATTTGTGAAGATTGTTCAGTCTTTCTAACTAGCTTTCAAATTTGCCTAATATCAAACTAATACTCTCGATAATACAGTTTAAGGGGGCTATTAAATGACTGTTGCTATATTATTCGGAGATAAGAATCTTGGTGTACGCAAGAGAATGATGCAATTGCGTGATGATTTGCAAATTGATATTTATTCTTCTGTGGATGATTTGATTTCAGGAAGTAAAACACGAAATAAAACGTATAATCGTGTTATTATTTTATCGAAGATTATCTCCCCGCCTGCAAACACAAATAAAGCACTGAATGAGTTGTACAACTATTGGCGTTCATTCTGTTCTTCTACGGAGTTTGTTTTGTATTGCAGAACAGGACATGACGATGAGTTGGCTAAGAAATTCACGAATGTGATGTGTTCGCCGCTTTGTACAGCAGTTTCAGTGCAGAATTCAACTACTGTAATTCTTGAAAACCTTGCATCTTGGTCTATTGCAGAGCTTAACAAGGAGTACGGCTGTGAGATGGAAGTAGACTTGGAACTTGAGGTAGATTCATATGCAGAAGAAGAACCAAAGCCTAAGCCTACACCGCAGATTCCTCAGAAGCCCAAGAAAGAGGGTATCTTCACAAAGTTCTTTGGAAAGAAGAACAAGAAAAATACTGGTGCTCAGACAAGTGTACCAGAGCAGCATGAAGAGATTCAACAGCAGGAACAGACACCTGAACAAGTGGTATCTGACCCTGAAAATCCGGATTTTCAAGATAATTATGAAAATTACGACAATTATCCGGAGGGTGATGACCAGTACGAAAACGATGGGAGCTATCCGGACGAACAGGGAAGCTACGATTCCGAAGGTTATGCTGGTTATGACGATGGATACTATGAAAATAGTGGCAAGCAGGACGGCTTTTATAATGAAGACGACAGTGCCAAGTATGCTGACGAACAGCAAAATTCCGATGTAGTTTACGATGAGGCAAGTTCTAATCAACAGGGAATTTCGGGTGAAAATTTCGCTGAAGATGAGCAATACGAGGACTTTTATGCAGCAGTTAATCAGTCAGATACTTTGGAAGATAGCTATTTAAGAGAAGATACTGACGGCGATTTTGAAGGCAATGACGAAGCTGGACTTGATGACTTTGACAGTTCACTGATAGATGATTTTATCGGCAATCAGCCTAGTGAATCTGTTGCTGAGGATAGCCAAAACAACGGTACTCAGGAGCAAGAACGTTTAGAGGCTGAGAGACTTGCAGTTGAGAAAGCTGAGCAAGAGCGTTTAGCAGCTGAGAAAGCCGAGCAAGAATGTTTAGCGAAGGAGAAAGCTGAGCAGGGGGAAAAAGCAAGATTAGAGGCGGAACGTTTGGCAGCTGAGAAAGCGGAACAGGAACGCTTAGAAGCCGAGAGACTTGCAGCTGAGAAAGCGGAACAGGAGCGTTTAGCAGCTGAGCAAGCAGAGAAAGAAAAATTGGAGAAAGAAAGACTAGAAGCCGAGCGTCTGGAACAGGAACGTTTAGCTCGTGAAAAGGCTGAACAAGAACGCTTAGAACAGGAAAGACTTGCTAGAGAGCAGGCAGAAAGAGAGGCTCAGGAGCGAGCTAGACTTGAAGCCGAGCGTTTGGAGCAGGAGAGACAAGCAGCACTAGCTAAAGAGGAGGAAGAACGTAAAGCTAGAGAAGCTGAAAAATTGCGAAGAGAACAAGAAGAAGCTGCCAAGAGACAGGCTATGGAACAGTCTAAGCAGGTAACAATGGCTGAAAGGGGTACTTCTACTGTAGAAGATACTGGAAAAGTGCAAAAGAAAGGACGGTTAAGTAGTTTGTTTGGAGGAAAGAAGGGTAAAGACAAGGGTTCTAAGCCGAGTATACTACCAAGACGTGCAAAACCGCAGTCTGTAGAGATGAATTTAGACGAGTCTGAGGATACACAGGAGCAGCAGATTCCAAGTAGTTTTGCACCTAGAGGAGCAGAAAATAGTAGTGATACTAGTGATTCCAGCAGCTACAATGGCTATGAGGATAATGATTTTATGTCTGAATCTGATTTTGGTCAGGACATTGAACCTGAGCCTTTTACAGAGCCAGTTCAGACAAGTCAGCCTGCACAGCGACCGAGTTTTAAAGAAAGGGGTACTCAGCAGCCGAGTGCAAACGTGCAGCCGACACCTCAGGCAGAAGGCTCTGAAGATGATTTAGCTTCATTGGATGATGAGGACTTTTTCGCTGATATTGACGTAGGTGAGCTTGATTCTGCATACAAAGAAGCAGAGCAGGCAAGCAATGTTCGAGTAGAACGTGTTGAGGTTGTCAAGGAAGTAATTAAGGAGATGCCTACAGGCGGTAAGTCTAAGAATGTATTGAGTTCTTTATTTAGTGGCAAGGGCAATCGGGTATTTATTGTAACTGGCGATAGAGGTGCTGGTGCAACTACACTTGCATATGAAATGGCTCAGGAGATTGCAAAGCATGTTGCAGTTTTGTATTATGATGGCGATACTGTTAATCATGGTTTGTTAAATTATCTTGATTATACGAGATTTTGCGAGTATGACTCATCTGCACAGCAGGGTGCAAGACTTGCAAAGAGTGTTAATGCATTCAAGAATTGTGCAATGAGATACGATAATAATATCGATATTCTTTCTTCTAACTTCGGAGTTGAAGTTTCTGATGAGGAATATGAGTCTGTTCAGTCTGTAGTTGCTGATATTAGCAATGATTATAACGTAGTTATTGCTGATATTCCTTTCTCTAAGCTACCTTTGTGCTCCGAGTTGATTTCTGTTTCAACAACGATAATTGTTGCAGAGCGTTCCAAGAGAGGTATGATGAACCTTGCTTGTCATTTTGATAGATGTAAATTACCGATTCGAGCAAAGCGTAGAATTTCGAGTATGGGTACTATTGTCTTGACAAAGGGTTACTCCAAAGTAGATGCTAAGAAATTAAAGCGTTATGTTTCTGATATAGTTGAATTTGACGAGGAAGATTCAAACTGGCTGAATATGAAGATGGTAAATCGTGATAAGATGTCAAGCAAATTCTTGCAAGAGATTATTGAATGATTCTTATCTGTATTGGAGGTAGTTTATGCGGATTATTGTATCGAAAGATATTATAAAAGAGTACAAGAAGTATACTGTTGTTGACAGCGTGGAGAAAGTGCTTGAATTTGATAATGTAGAATGCTTAGTTCTGCATTCATTCACAGATGATGAAGTCAAGTTTGCTTCTTCAATTGCTGAGATTCGTAAAAAGTTTAATTGCACATTCTTTTATATTACAAATGACCCCAAAGCAATCGTAACATTGATTCTGAACGGAATGCAGGGTACTGTCATTGAAGATGACTTTTATTACAATAATGAGGAAGATTTAGACGACCTGTTGGAGTCTTACGGTGTAGAGAATACAGCTTTAGCAGTCAGCAACACAAAAGAGAATCTGGCAATTGTGCGAGATTTCATTACTTCATTCTCTAGAGGCGAGGAGCGTTGCTCACTTCCGTTCTTTATTCAGCAGACTAACTCAGCATTGTCCGAGTTAGAGTCCGCAATTGGTAAGCAGGAGCTACAGATTCAAGAAATGGGTTCTTCTGCGATTACAGTGTTCCAGCGTGCAAGCCAGTATATCAATGCTCTTGATGAGAAGAATAAGGTTTTTGCACAGCAGTTGAGCACGTTGACACAGCAGGCAAGCACACCGAGAAGTCGGTTTGGCGGCACAGGGGTATCTTTATTTCCATCAGTTAAGTATAATCCAAGCCCGACAAAGAGGGTAGTAGTGATACGAGAATTTTCTCCTTGCCGATACTTAACTTCCTTTATTCTAGCTTATCAAAACTACTTGAAGATTATGAAGAATAAGCGTGTAAAGGTAGTTATTACGATTCAGAAGGGCAAATTGCTTTATGATAAGTATTCTTCAAGTATGTTTACACGAGTTTCTCAGGAGTCTGCACAGCGGACAGAGTTGTACAGTCATGAGTTGATAGTTACAAATACACCGCAGAAGGAGACTTTAACGGGTATCATGAACGCAGGAACGTATGATGTAATTATTATCATTGACAGACTGTTTGGTGCAGATGTTATCCTAAATGGAACGAATGTGAAGCAAATTGCCGCAGTTAGCGGTTCTACGGACTTAGCTAAATTCAAGCTGAATCCGAAAAATTGTATTTTCCCATTTGTGCAGTTTCCAAACGCATTTTTGACATTGCCTACAATCAAGAAGTTCCCGAATGCTTCACAGCCAGATATGCGTTTGGCAGCTTATTCTACATTGGGTACTACTACTGGAATGTTTGAGCGTATGGATAAGTACATCGAGGTAGATGTGAGGAGGTAAGAATTACCCATGTTCGGAAAGCAGCATAAGAAAAGAACTATAAAATTCTGGCAACTTTGGGATAAAATTGCATGCACATATCTTACAAAGAATGATTCCATGTCTGGAGAGCTAAGACGTGCGAATTATTATATGGATATGAAAGGCTTTTATTCTAATGAGGAGAATGTAACGTTTATGTATACCATAGACGGGTATCCCTCTGAGTTAGAGTTGTCATATCGTTCAACATTGAGAAATGTGTGTAAGGAAGGAGTACGTATTTCCTTTGTGAGCACATTTGAAAAGCATCAGATTTTATGGAACTCTCCGCAGATGCAGTCCAAGTTAAAGACTTGGAAATTGATTGAAGCTGAAACTGGGGAGGTCGATGAGTATAACTTGCATTCAAATCTGGCATTACTGGATAGCCAGCAGTGGAGAAAAGACTCATTGACTTATCTTAGTGAGGCTGAGATTCGTAGAAAGAGAAAAACATTCCGTTTTCGCAGCGTAATGTTCGTATCTGGAAAGCGTGGAGAAGCATTTGATGACACGATAAAAGAATTAGTCAGCATTTGCAAGACGATTAACGTTAAGATTACAAGAGTAATGCTGAACATTCAGGATTACCTAAATGTGTTTAGTCCTTTCTCATTAGAGTTTGACGATTCAGTTTTGAAGTGTGTTGGTAGTAACGTACTTACAGATGAAGTATTGGCTCGTTTCTGTTCATATTCTCAGGGCATGGTTGGTAAGGAGGGTATCTATTGGGGTACAGATATTTACTCTTGTTTCCCTTGCTTAAAACCTGTTAAGAGAACGACAGAAACAGCGGAAAACTGGCTTATCACAGCCGAGACTGGTGGTGGTAAGTCATTCTTTGTAAAATGCTTATTGATACAGTTGCTTGCCAATGACAAGTACAACGGAACTATCATGGATATTGAGGGTTTCGAGTATTTGCCGATGGCAGGGTACTTATCCGGCAATGATGAAGTTGTAGTTCTGAACATGGCAGAAGGTCAGGGTGCTTATTTTGACCCAGTAGAAATTATTCTAACTGGAGACCCTGATATTGATAAGGACATGTATGGATTAAGTACTTCATTTACACTTTCTATCTTTAAGACCTTGCTAGGTAACTCAGTAGCACAGGACGAATGGGTAGATATTGTAATGAGTGATGCAATTTCCCTGACATATTCAAAACGTGGTGTTTACATGGAGAATATGGATTCTTGGGGGCTGTCAAAGGGCTTGACATTGTTTGACGTTTACAGCACTCTAAAGGACTTGACTACAGATGGTGATGTAGAGCGAGCTGTAACGAATAAGTTTAGACATTCAAGATACCAGCAGAAGATGGGAATCATTGATGCAGCTATGACTCAGAACGATGTAAATCGTTTGATTACATCAAACAAGGGGTATCAGAAAGCAATCGAGATGTGTTTGGCTAAGGTTTCAAGATATTTTGAGCCATCTGGTATCCGTGCTTCGTTGTTTAGAAAGCGTATCTCTGTAGATGGGATTATGAATGCGAAGTTGGTTGTTTGTTCGTTTGGTATGGCAGGAAAATCTGAAGCTAATGTAGACCATACGCAGATGTCTTTGATGCAGCTATGTGCAGCGAATATTTCCTATCTTCGTTCCGTGTTTAGTAAGAAAGCTGGTAAATTTAACTTCAAGCTATGGGAAGAGTTCCAGCGTTGGGGTGGGTTTCCAGATGCGGATAAGACTATTACAGTAGCCCTGACAGGTGGACGTAAATTAGGTGATATCAACATTATTGTAACGAATAAAGTACGAGATATGCTTGATGATGACCGATTTGGTGTATTCTCAAATATTACATCAATTGCGATTGGTTGTATTTGGGACGCTGAGGTTAGAGAAGATTTGTGTAATCGACTTACAATTCAGCAAATGTTACCGGAGTTGAATCGTTTAGTTACAGAGAACAAGGATTTATCAGCATTTACGGAGGGTGACGCACAGCTTAGCAATCCTTATAGTAAAGCTTTTCTAATTGGCTTAGATAAAACCATGTATACGATTTCACGGGTATCTTTGCCGGAGGAGCTTGCAAAGAGTGATATTTTCCGTACTGGTATTACACTGGATATTAATGACTTTGCACAAGACCTTGATGACAATACGATGTATTCCGAGGAGTCAGAGGAATATGTGAATGAGTTTGGTTCAGATAGTGGTATCGACTACGGGTATCAAAGTGATTATGATTCAAGTTTGAGTTATTTAGAAGGAGATAATAGTTATGGCGGATAATAATACAAATGTTTACAGTCAAGATGCAGAGCCAGAGAAAAAGAAGAAGCCGATTAAGCTGATTTTGATTTTAATCGGGGTAGGTTTGTTTGTTACACTGTTGATTGTAGCAAATGTAAGTAAGGCAAAAGAAGCGAAGGTTGCTGAGGAGTCAGCTTCTATGGCAGCTATGGAGACTGAGCCTGTTACAGAGGTACAGCTTAGCGATGCAGAGATGGAGCAGCAAGCTCTGATTGAGGTTTATGGAGAACCACCTGCGGGATTTAGATGGAATGACGAGGGTGAGCCTATTGCAGTTTCCGATGAGGGTTTAACAGCGGAAGAGGTTGTTTATCAATATCTTCGTGCAGTTTCATTACTGGACATGGCTAATGCTGAAAAGTATGCTCAGCTGTCTATGATTGTAAATAAATATGATAGTTATTATAGCGATGTCGATGCTTCGCAGGACTATTACACACAGTTTGCAAGAAAGATGTATTCTCAGGCGTTAACATCGATGGAAATTGAGAGCACAGAGCGTGAAGCGGTATTTGCGAACGGTCGCCGGATTTACACTATGAATCTGAAGGTTCTCGACTTGTCCTATAAGGACTTCTGGAAAGATAACTCAGAAGAGATTTTTGAGCATCTTTACCAGTACATCACACTTGAGAACGACTCTATAAAGGCACAGCAGTATATTTACGACCAGATTCTTGCATATTATGCTAAGGACGATGCAAAAAAGAGAGATATTCAGGTCGATATTGTTTTGGATAAGGTGACACTCGGTGGTTGGCTTGTAGAAGACGATGCCGACTTAGATACTGCTTGCAGCTACACAGATGGTACATCCGTATATGAGTATATTATGGATCAATACACAGACTGGGTAGAAGAGAAGCAGAGTAAGGAAGACGAGGCAGCAAGAGACACAGAGTAACAAAATAAAGGGGTAGTTTTAATGTTTTTCTTAGTAGCTATTTTGATTATGCTTTCAGTTTATGTTGCTAAGAATGAGAAGATTGCAGAAAAGTCCAGAGTTGGTTACTTCGTTGTAGTTGGAATCATCTTTGCACTGATTCTGCTTTTTTCATTCTTATCCAAGTAATTTTCTATAGGGAGGTGTTAGTATGCCAGATATGTTTGATGATTTCGATGCAGATGCAGCTCGTGCAGAGAGACAGAATAGAATGAACCCACCTGAGTTTGCCCCAGGTCAGTCAGATGACGATGACTTCTTCAATGACGATTTATTCGGCTCAGATTCTTCAATGGATTCTGGAATGGGTACTCAGCCATCTATGATGAACCCACAGGTGGGCGGCTTTAATATGAATCCTATGGGTGACATGAACGGCATGGGTACTCAGGGACAAGGCGGAATGAATCAGCAGGGGAGTGGAACTTCTACAGAAGATAAGATTTTCGATGCAGCTGCAAAGGGTGCAAAGGGAGCTTTAAGTTTCTCAAAGGAGCTTGTAGGCTCATTTAAAGGTCTGACTCCAAAGTTCTGGTCTGTTTGGGGTAGTAATACATTTGTAGTAAGCGGAATTTGTGCTGGTGTAGGTTTAGTTTTGACTTTATTTGGTGTAAAGTCACTGGGCTTTAACATGCTGATAGGGGGTATCCTATCGGCAGGCACAGGCGGTTTAGTTTTAATGTTCAATGTAGAGAAAGCGAAAGAATGCACATCAAAGTATGTAGATGGCGATGTTACACAGCAATCTCAGGGACAGCCTACTTTAGATGCTACCTCTGATTTCAATAATGATTTCGATAGTTCAGATGGTGACTTTGATTTTGGCTCAGATGACGATGATGGTGACTTCGACTTTGGTTCAGATGATGACGATGACGAGGATTTTGATTTTGGCTCTGACGATGATTCAGAAGAAGGTTCAGAAGATGATTTTTCAAATGATGATTTCTTCTCAACTGCTGAAGGTTCATTAGGTTCAGAGCCTGCTGAAGCTATGTCTACTGAGGATGCATTAAATTCTCTTGTAGTTCCTGATATGGGTATCTACACACGTCAGTATCTTTATGAGGCGTTTACAAAAGTTCTGATGAATATTACACCGAGTTTCTCAAAAGTTGAGTTGCTGGACGAGGATTCAAACGAGTTCTTATTCTGGAATGAGAAGCTTAGAGAAGCATGCGAAGCATCGGGTATCAAGGAAGAGAGTTTACCTGATTTGGAGAAGCTTGAGAAAAACTTGTTTACATTCAAACTTACATTCAATAGACCTATTGGTTTGAAGGCTGATTTAGTAGCGAATGAGATTGCTACGCTTTATGCATATGCAGATGGTGAATTTAACTCCAGTGTTTATGCAAAGGCAGATGCAATCGGAAAGAAGTGTATTATCACAGTATTTACTGGTAAGTCAGCAATGATTTCAGTCAAAGATATGTATGATAATTGCAAAGATTTTATGCTTGACACGAAGAACTATATGCCTGTTGTGATTGGTGTAAATCACATGGGTAAGGTTATTAAGACAGACTTCAAGAAAATAGAGAGTGTTTTGATTACTGGTATGCCGAGAAGCGGTAAGTCATGGTTTGTACAGGCTATTTTGACTCAGATGTGTGCATTTGTACCACCATCTGAATTGAACATTTATATATGCGACCCAAAGGAGGGTATCTCAGACTTTAAGGCATTTAAACTTCCGCATGTAAAGAAGTTTGTATCGGGAGATTTAAATATTGTTAATACATTGCGAAGTGTTGTAAAAGACCTTGCTCCGAAGCGTAAGAAGATTATTGGTGATGCTGGATTCGTAAATATCTGGGACTTCAAGGAGAGGAATCCTACAGTTCATATGCCGATTATTTATGTTTTGATTGATGAGGTTGTAACGCTTGCAGAGCGTATGGAAAGGGAAGTTAAGCAGGAATTTCAGGGATTACTTGTGGAATTAATTTCGCAGTTGCCTGCATTAGGTATCAGAGCTTTCTTAATTCCTCATGTAGTTAAGAACGATATTATTGCCAAGACTGCTACAGACTTGATTCCGTGCCGTATTTCTGTATGCGGAGATGCAGGACATATCGAGTCAAGTACGGGTACTAAGCCTAGAGATTTTCCTTATAAATTAAGTAATAAGGGTGATATGGCTGTACGTTTACCTGCAGTTGCACCTGAGACGATGTTCATACACGGACCTGCCTTGTCAGATAGTAATGTCAAGAACAATGATTTGTTTGATTATCTGCTAAAAGTATGGGAGAAGCTTGAACCAGATGAGGTGTCTAATTCTGTTGCAGCTGGATATTTATCTGAAGAGATGAATAATAAGGCTGTAGAGAATTTAGACTTGAGCGATGATATCTTAGATGATGACTTTGACGTATTCTCTGATAATGCTAGTGCACCAGCAAGAGGGGTATCCAGCACAGGAGAAATACAGACAAAGCGAGAAGTTGCACATCATGATGAAATGCATCGTGCAAGTAATCCAGTTGTTTCTGAGCAGCCTAGAGAAGTAGTTCAGGAACAACCTAGAGCAGCAGTTCAGGAGCAGAAGAAGCCGGCTATGCAGAATGAAACTCCAAGAGTTACATACACTAAGCCAAGAGTTTTATCTAAGCCACCTGTTTCTGGATATGTATCTGGTGCTGATAGAATGGAATCTGCACAGGCTGTTAGACAACAGCGTGAGCAAGAGGAAATGGAGTTGTTACAGCATAGCAGTCGAAGTGCTAGTGCATCAAGTTCTTATGTTCAGGAAGCTGAAGACGTTCATGTTGATATGAGTGGTTACGATGCAGATGTGGATTTTGATTTTGGAAATCCAGATTATTCACAGAACGAAATAAATGAAGCTGCTAGAAATTCAGACGAGCCTAGTAGTTATTCAGATAAGCCTTTGATTGGCGAAGAGGGTACTAATTTTGACAGTTCTGATATTGAAGAGGATTCTTTTGAAGATGACTTGGGAACTTTTGATGACATTTTTAATTGATTTTTAATTTCGGTAGTTTGGAGGTGGTTATGTGCAAGTAAGTTTTAATTACTGTCCTACGGCATTTAATTTAGACTTATTAGTTTATACTGAGATGCTATGTAAGGACGCAGTTGACTTGAATGCACTGAAAGAAGATGTATTTCACTTAGCTCAGTCTAAGATTTGCACCACCAGAAATTTAGGTTTAAGTAATCTTGTAAATGCTGATTATAAGATTAAGTACGATAATGAAATTCAGCTTGCAGAAGATGAAGAGATGGTTGACTTCGGTTCTGAACCCTATGTTGAGGACTATAAGATTCAAACATCTGAGGAAAGATGTGTAATTCCTGATATTGACATCTTGCAAAGAGAACTTGAGAAGATGCAAGCTGAGTTAGGTTTGCAAGACATTGTTTCAGAAGAGGTTGATTTAGACAATCTTGAAAATTCTGAAGATAATTCACAGCAGACTAAGTTCTATAGCAATGCTGAATCTGATTCAAATTTAGCAGAGGATAAAGTCGAAGAAGTCGAAGATAAAGAGGAAGATGAAAATTCTAGTGCTTCCGAGGCTGATTTAACTACTGAAGCTGATGAATCTAAATCGGCTAATAATCAGGCGATATCCGCTACGGAAACTACAGATGAAGTAGTTGAAAAAACACAGGATGAATTGCTTGAAGAAGTCGGAATGAATCATGATACTCAGAAGGAATCAGAGCAAGAGTTAGAACAGAATGTTCAAGTACAGGGTACTGACGACTTCGAGGACGAATATTTGGATAGTGATATTCTAAAGTCTATTGAAGTTATTGAGGAAAATCTTGCTGATGAAGAAGACGAGGAACAGGGTATCCAGTCTGAGGACTATGAGGAAGATATTTCAAGTGATGACGAAGAAGATGAGGATATTTCGAGTAATTACGATGACGATGAGGAAGATGACTATGATTTAAGCTCAGACGAAGAAGATGATTCAGAGGATATTTCCAGTGGTTATGAAGACGATGGAGATGATTCTGAGGATATTTCAGACAGTGAAGAAGACGAGGAAGACGACGAAGATGAGGATAGCTATGACTTTAATGAATCAGATGATGAAGACGAGGATAGCTACGATTTTGATGAATCAGACGACAATGAAGACGATGACATTTCTTCAGATGAGTCAGATGACCAGCCTGTTGAGGAATCTGTAGTTTATGAAGATGAATATCTGGATTCAGATATTTATTTTAGTATAAAGATTCTGAAAAAGGTTAAAAAGAAAAAGCAATGGGTATCTGAAGTTTCTAGTTCTTCTTCCGCAAGACAGACTACAAAGTCAAAGAAGAGTTCATCTACTTTAGGAGTTGAAACGAAGAAAGCGAGAGATAGCCGTAATGTCAATGATTCTAGCAAAAGTTCCGGTTCTTTAAGTAAGGCTTCAAATGAAGTTCCAAAAGGAGCACCGAGTTTAGAAAGGGTTGGGTCACAGCCTGAAAAGTCTGAATTTGGTAGCAGAGATGAAGAACCTAAAGACTTACGTTCCTTTTTACGGAAACATCCACATTGTGAGATATCTGTAGTATACAAATACTTTACTAAGAAAGAAGTGCAGAATGCATTGTTTTCTGGTAAGGTTATTAAAAAGGGAACGCAGTTGCATATTTAATTTGTTTGGAGGTTAACCAATGAGAAAGAAAAGGGTATCTACTTTAGTTGCAGCATTAACATGCTGTACTTTGCTTGCTGGTTGCGGAGGTAGTACAGCAGAGATTGCAGAGTTAAAAAATATTGAGGCTTTGAATACAGAGTCTGAGCTTGTAAACGTGAATATGTCTGTGAATGAAAAGGAAGCAGCAATTTACGCACAGGTAAGTAATAGAACTCTGCTTGACTTATCTTCTTTGGATGCTGTTCCGTCAAGTGATAAAGACGCAGTTGTTTCTTATATGGACTCTGTAGATGCACAGCTTTGTGGCACATTGTCTGCAGATGACGGCGTAATTGACAGTTGTTATACTGACTATCTGCTTACAGAGTTTGAGAGAACACCGTATTATTGGCAGAGAAGTTCTATGAATATCCGTGGTATGGATGCTTCATCCCGTAGTATTGTAGTCGATGTTACTTATAAAACCATTGATTTCAAGAAGGATGTTAAAGCTGAAAGTACAATCGTAATGGGTGAGCCGAATTACGATACTAAGCTTAAAGTTCGGTATGAGCGTTGGTTGAGTATTCTTGAAAAGCTGTATGGCTTCAGCGGCGGCGGTGGTGAAGAGGAATCAGCACAGCAGTTAAAGCAGTCTTTTGAAGATAACTATGGTAAAGTTGATGATATTATTGCAGAGCAGCGAGATTTGACTCCTACACAGGATGTTTATGAAACTGGCAACCAGAAGACTTACACTGGACTGATTGATAATGAACAGGAACAGTGTGGAGCTACAATGGTTATGCGTTATATTCTTGTACCTAATTATACAATGGGTATCAATCAGGGATATAACTGTGAGCATATGTACATGCTGAATTACAAGGTAGATAACGATATGACAGAGGGCAGAACAAATTACAATGAGGAAGATTCCTCATCTGTTGCTGATAATGTCTATGGAGCTTTGTATCGTTATTACAAGTGCCTTGATGAAGATAATTTCATTGGTCTTTATAGTCTGGTAGATAACTTCAGTGGTCTTGATAAATACTTCGAAGACTATTTTGATACCACTTACAGAAAGTATGATAATTTTACTCTATCTGTATTTGATATCAAGGGTACTCGCATTGAATGCGGTGCAACAGTTTCCAGAAAGGTTCGAGCAAAGGGTAGTAATATGACACTTCCTATCTACACAGATAGATATTACTACGTTATTGAACTTATTGATGGTGAACTGAAGATTGTTCAGGACGTGCTTCTGAGTTCTTCGATTGATGGTGAGCCGTCTATCAATACTGATGAGGTTGAAACAACAGGCTTTACATCAAGTATTAGTTTGACTAATAATGATAAGAAGAGCATCGAAGGTCTAATCGCAGATTTCAGTGCACAGCAGTTGTTAGCAGATGATTCATCCGATAAGTTCTCAGATATGGTTGATATGAGTCTTTCTAACTCTCAGTTGGATAGAATTAAGACCAATATGTTGAGTGTAGCAGGCAAGCAGAAAGCTACTTGGATTACATCTTATTTACAGGGGCAGCAGAATTATGCTTCTGTAAAGTGCAGAGAACTCGTTCAAGGTGAAGATGGTAAGATTACAGAGCTGGTTGTTACCTATGATTTCATCTATAAAGGCGGCAAGTGGAAGATTTACGATTATCAGATTGGTTCAAGAGTTGCTCTGGATACTACCGATTTGACAACCAAGAATGCACTTTGTGTTGTAACTCCAGGTAGCGTAGATTCACTTGTTTCTCAGGTATCCACTGAAACGAAGTCTGATGAAGATGGCAAAACTGAAACTAATAGCTCAGATGACAGCAAGATTGGCGAAGTTGTTGAGTATGACGAGTATAAGCCTGTTCTGAAGGAAAAGAACACAAACAATACAACCAACAATGCACCTGCAGATAACAATGCAGGAATGATGAGTACAGATGATTTCAACGCAATGGCTTAAGAAAGGGGTATCTTATGGATGTTACGAAAGTAGTAATCAATTCATATGCTCCGTCCACGGGTATTTGTGCAGAGGCTACGGTAGTTTTGGATGATTCGCTTGCAATTCATAAAATTTCTATTATAAACGGTGACCGAGGTTTGTTTGTTTCGATGCCAAATACGGGGCATACGAAAATCTATAACAGCAAGAGGAGGTTTGAGGACTTAGTTCATCCTTTGAGCAAGGAACTTAGTGATAAAATTTCAAATGCTGTTTTAGAGGCATATAAGTCACATCAAGAGAATTCTTGAATTTAATTGACAGTATTAAATCACGTGCAGGATATATTATCTTGTGCGTGATTTTTATTTTGAGTTGGGTATTATTGATTAGTATTTTTATTTTGTTCGTTTTGCGAGGTGTTTAGTTTGGGACGTGCGAAGGTTGTTAAATTATACAATGATAGATATCAGGGTTCTTTGATGCCAGAAGACTGTGAAAAGCTTGAGCAGATTATAAAATTGGACGAGGAAAACGGAGTGTTTTCTGACTTAAGGCATATTATCTATAATCTTTCTGGGACAGATACTCAGAAAATTATCGATGAAACTGAAACATATGGAAAGATTCGTCCGGAAACAGAAATCGACTATAGAGTGGGCACTCTTAGAGATGAGCAGACGCTTGGAGCTGCATTTATGTATTTTGCAAGAAACTGCATTCTCGGAGATTCAGTTGGTATGGGTAAGACTGCTGAAGCAGCTGCTTTATGTCAAATCTTGCATAATGCATATACATCGTCAGGCAAGACTTTTAACTATCTGATATTGACTGAGAAGAACTTGATTGAGCAGATGAGATTCGAGTTTGTTAAGTTTACAGGTAAGTATGTAGAAACTCTGTATGGAGATAAGGTAAACTGCGGTAAGTTTACTTCTTTACATCCAGCAGGAGTAAATATGAATTACGGAGTTGTGGGTAGTCATACGCTTCTGACACAGAATTTATTTATAGAATGGCTTCAGCAGTGCAGAAGTATGGGATTTGGCTCACCTTTTGATTTACTTATAGTAGACGAAAGTTCTGTATTAGGAAATCTTTCTGCAGGCATTACGAAAAATGCGAAGGCTCTGTTGCCTTTCTTCGATAGGGTAGTTTTCCTAAATGCTACGCCTTTTGAAACGAGATTGGATACGTTCTTTAGTCAGCTTACATTGCTAGACCCTTTGATGTTGCCGACAAAATCGAATTTCCAGAAGGAATATGTATGTTTCGATTATAGGGGTATGTATCCGAAGCCGAATGGTAAGTATAAGAATCAGAAGGCTTTCCGAAGATTAGTAGGCTACAGATATTTCGCCAGAACACGAAGAGATAAGGGTGCTGTAATGGAAGATTGTACGAGTAAGATTCTTACTTCAAGGCTATCTTCCATCCAGAAATACTGGTTGAGTCGTACAAGTATGGCTCAGATGGTTTACGATTGTCCTAATGCAATAGATGACTCCATAGAGTTCAATGAGTATAACGTACCAAAATTGCAGAGCTTATCGAAAGCACTTGAAGACGACTGTGAGGATGCAGATACTATCTTGATTTTCTCTCATTATCGAGAGGCACAGGAGAGTTTATCTATTTGGCTTGCAAATAAGGGGTACTCAAACAGAATTCTTTGCGGAGATACAAAGGATACTGAGCGAGAATCAATTATTCGTGGCTTTAAGAATTCAGAATTTAGAGTTCTAATTACAAACGTCCAGAAGGGCTTAAATTTTGGCGATTGTAATTATTGCATTTTCTATAGTTTCGACCCGAATCCCAGTAAGATGATTCAGTTTGAGGGGCGTGTAACTCGTAGTTTTAATATTGTCGGAAAGCATATCATGCTTTTATGTTCAGAAGGTAAGGAGCTTGATAGACTAAATAGTGTAATCAAGACTAGAGCACAAGCCGCATCTGATTTCACGAATGTAGACCTATCATGTATCATGGACTTATTATTGGAGGGATAAGTTATGTTTTTTGTAAAGAGAGATAAAAGAACAAGCTCAGGAAAGGGTACTAATTATGCGGAGATTTCAAGACGTTCTGTAGCACAGTTTTTCTCATGTTCAGATGAGATTGGAAGAAAGTGCCCAGATAAGTATGCTATGATGTCTAAATCTCCTGATATTATTAGAGATGTATTTCGGCATAGTTTTTGTGTAGCACTTGACCTGCAGAGTTCTCCTGCATTCAGCGATTTGGATGAGTTGTATACAGAGTATTCAGAGCATCTGAAGAAATCTGTAGGTAATGCATCTGCTTTGAGTACAGAAGTTCGTCAGGGCATGCTTCAGGCAGGTGTACACTACATTGTATTTTCAACGAAGTCAGGAAAGAGGGAGCTTGATGAGAACTACGTTCAGCACTGATTGTCCTTATGGTTGTAGAGATGGAAAAATCTACAATCCAGTTATGAGAAACTTTGTAGAGTGCCCACATTGTTCTAAGCTGAGAAAGAAAGAAGTGCTTGAGGACAAAGTGGAAGATGGTGATAACTTCTGTGAAAAGTTTAATATCAGAAAATCTCTGATTGGTACAAATTTTTCTATGGATGCTGTATTGCAGAAGGGTAGGTCTAAATTTACGCAGGAGTCCATTGATGAGGTGGAAGAAATTCTGCAAAGCCTTATGAACAATGCTACGTTGGGGAAAGAACCGGATGCTTCGTATTTGATTCGTCTGGGTAGTTCTTGCAATTCCAATGGGTTTTTGTATCCGTATATTTCTACGTGCTATAAGCATTGCTTAGACGTTGCTCCGGTGATGAGCTCTTTGGATGTAAAGCAGCTTCGGGAGAATCCGGAGGCAGAGGCGAATGGGGTATCTTATGCAGACTTGCTGAGTAAGGATATTGTTTGTTGCATTTTGGACATGGGTACGACAAGAACGGAATTTAATGCGGTTCTGGCTTTGGCTTTCATGCGGAATCAGCGAGGGAAGAAAACGCTGATTTTGACGCTGGCTGTCTGGCACTGGAATAGGGAACATTCAGATAAGATGGCAGTGATTGATGGTCTATATCCTTATAAATCTGCTAAGACTGAAGATAATATTGATACTGATTATAATATTCTGACATCATCACTGATAATTCCTAAAAAAGTTGAGATTGAAAGTAAGCCTAACAACGTGGAAAAGAGCCGGATTAAGTATACTGAGCCTGTGGAGATGTCTGGCGATGAGTTTAATGACCTGTTTCGCACTCAGAATATTTTATAGTCCTTGACAATTTTTTCAAGAAGGGCTTGACAAATTTAAGTTTTCATGTTATTATATTAGAGCAAGGAGGGTGGGTATCATCCTAGTGCCAGCCCTCTGCTTACGGTTAATTTATCTTTAGGGTAGATTTGCTGTGGGCATCACGTCACGTGATTTATTTACTTTATTTTATTGTGCTTGGAAAAAGGACTTAGTGGAAACACTGAGTCTTTTTTCCATAGTAGAGGAGATAAGAACGATTTACGCCTAAGTCTTACAGATGTTGAGACTTAGGCTATTTTTATAATCACCTAAAGGAGGGGTACTTTGAGAAAAACAATCGATATGTTATTTCAGGTTTGGATTTCTATTTCTTTATGCTGGCTGTTTGCAAGTATGAGCATAGACAATTTTATTTGCGACTTGCAAGACGGTCTAAATAGATTTGAGGATTTTGTAAAATCTCTTGAGTCAGTAAAAAATATTTTGAGAATGCTGATAAATAGTGCAGAAACCCCTTGCATTTTATTGAGTTGTATGCTATACTTATTATATAAGGCTTTATTGCACATACATGACCATTTTAGGGTGAAGCAAGTCTAAACTTTGCTGAATAACCTGAAAGTGGTAGAGACTATTTACTGTGATGAATAAAATTTAAGGATGTAGTTTTTATATAATCAAGCTCTGATTATATATTAAGTTCTTGAGGGATAAAAATTATAGTAATTAGCTTCAGTTTTGAGGAGGTTTTATAATTGGCTGAAAAAATGAGTAGTTCTTATAACGATTCAAGTATTGACCAGTTGCTTGGATGTGAGCGTATCCGTATGCGACCTGCATCTATTTTGGGTTCAGCTGGTCTGGACGGTGCTAGACACGGTTTTACTGAGATTTATGGTAATGCCCTTGATGAAGTTTCTTCTGGCTATGGTGATAGTCTTGACGTAGTTTATTACGAAGACGGTTCTATTTCCGTTCGAGATTATGGACGTGGTGTACCTCTTGGTTGGAACGACAAGCTGAAAACTTGGAACTGGCACATCATCTACAATGAGTTGTATGGTGGTGGTAAGTATGGAAAGAATCAGGAAGAGCTTGCAGCGATTCGTGATTGGTCTACATTTAACGAGAAGGATTTTAACTATCTTTATTCTGTAGGTTTGAACGGTCTAGGAGCTGCAGCTACGCAGTATACTTCTCGATATTTTATTGTTGAGTCTTACCGTGATGGTAAGAAGACAAGAATGGAATTTAAGAGGGGTATGCCTGTTATCGATGGAAGTCCTGTCGATGTGTTCCGCACTCAGTATGATATGGAATCTTTCGTTCCTGATATTTCTGATACAGATGAGCCAAATGGCACATATGTAAAGTGGAAGCCAGATGACGAAGTATTTACAGATGTGAATGTTGGCGGCGATTGGCTTTACGAAGTATGCCGAGATATTGCTTACGTTGCAGGAATCGATTTACACTTTACAGATAAGCAGTCTGGAAGAGATGAATACGTAAATGCAGGAGATTTGTCTGACTTGTTGAGAAATAAGTACAATGGAGGCTTACTGAAAAATTCTGATGGGGAAGATACAGAGATTTACACAGCAAGTGATTTCGGTCACGGTAATATCACTGTAGAAGGCAAACCTTACATCTGGGTATGTCGAGTTGATGCAGCTATTGCATTAGCAGGAAAGAAGAATCTAAGACACTGCTGTTATCACAACAGCGTAAAAATGGCTGGTGGTTCTCAGTATGAGGGTATCCAAGATGCTATTTCTATGTTCTTCAGAGAGCGTGCTAAGGACAGGGGTATCAAGTTAGAACCGGAAGATTATAACAGTGTTTTGACAATTGCTGTTTCTTCTTACAGTAACTATGCTTCTTTCCGTAACCAGACGAAGGACGGTCTTGACAACGGATTTATTCGAGATATTGTTTATAAGACTATCTTGGACAAGCTGAACATTGAGTATGGTAAGGGTAACGAGGATATTCTGGATGCTGTGGAGCGTGTTGTTCGTGAAGCAGAGACCAGAATTGAAATCAGAGAAGCTGCAAAACTTATTCGTGATGCAAAGAAAGCTGTAAAGAGTAAAGTGCCGAGTAAGTTCGTAACTTGTCATGCTTACATCAAGAAGAACTATTCTGCTGTTGAGCTTTGGATTGTGGAAGGTGATTCCGCAATGGGTGCAATCAAGCAGGCTCGTGACGCAAGCTTCCAAGCTATCATGCCGATTCGTGGTAAATGCTTGAATGTTATGAAAACGACAGCAGATAAGATTGTCAAGAATGCTGTTATTTCGGATATTTTCAGATTGCTTGGTACTGGCATGGACATCGGTGACAGTGGTTTGTTTGATATTAATGCATCGAAAGTCGGCAAGATTATCTTTGCTACAGACGCAGATGAGGATGGATTCCAGATTCGAGTACTTCTGTTCTTGATTTTCTATAAACTTGCTCCGGAGATGCTTCGTAGGGGTATGGTTTACATTGCAGAGACACCTCGATTTGAAATCAAGCTTTCCGATGGAACTGCTGTATATGCAAGAGATGACGCTCAGCGTGATGAAATCGTAAGCGAGAATGCTGGTCGAGTTACTGCAATCAACCGATTCAAGGGGCTTGGTGAGGTAGACCCTGCTGTTCTGCGTGAGACAACAATTCACCCTGATACAAGAAATCTTGTTCCTTTGACATTGGATTTCAATGATGAGCCTACAAGAGAATTGATTGATGCCTTGTTTGGTGCTGATAAGTACAGACAGAGAAAGGCAATCTTAACTGAAGCTCTTGGGGGTACTGTATCTGAGTTGCTCGAAAAGAATGAGATGCTCATGGAAGAGATTGATAACTCTGATATTGATGCTGAAGTCGAGTACACTCAGGTAGGTTGATTTACTGTTTGTGTTGGATAATATGCTCTTGAGGGCTTAGTCATAAGCCCTCTTTTGCTATAATTTTGTGAGGAGTAGTTATGCATAGTTATGTTGTTTTTGACTTAGAGACCACTGGTCTTTCACCTGTATCCAGTGAGATAATCGAGATAGGTGCATGGAAGATTATAGATGATGTTCCTGTGAGTAAGTTCTGCACGTTGGTAAAGCCAAGAGGGTACTTCAGTAGAGATGCACAGCGTATTTCGGGTATCACTCAGGATATGCTTGTGGATGCATTGGAGATTGAAGAAATTTTGCCATCTTTTATTGAGTATTGCGAGCGTCTGCCTTTGCTTGGTCACAACCTGCCTTTTGACTATGAATTTGTGTGTAGAAAGGCAAAGCCTATGGGATTTGATTTCACATTGAAAGGTGAAAGAACAGGTATCGATACTCTTGCTTTAGCTAGAAAGTATTATAGAAACAAGAGTCACAAGCTAGAGGACATGGCAAAGCTATTCAATATCAGTATTCCAGCAACAAAGTTGGGGTATCATCGTGCAGAGTACGATTCTTACATCACGAAGCTTATATATGATAGATTTTTAATTACGTCACCTACCTTGCCTAGTGTTTCAGTTCCGAATATATTAGGTGACCCGATTAACACTATATACGGAAAGGCGGAGAATTATGGGACATTATCCTTTGGGTAAGAAAAAGACGGTTAGTAATTTAAAGGAGTCTGTGAGAGCAAACAAGCCATTGCAGTTTATTGTGATAATTGCATTTTTTATCTTGCAGTTGATTTATATTGTAGCTCTAGTTTGGCAGTCAAGTGCGATATTTGCAATTGTGCAGCATAATACAGATATGTTTTCAGATGATACTTCTTTATCTGCTGTAGCAAGTTATGAAGTTGCTGAGACAGGCAAGGTTTCTATAGCCTTGAAGGACGGAAGAATACTTGAGAATATGGATACTGACTTTGCATTTGTAAATAATAAAGGTGAGAATGAGACCTATTATGATGCAGATGAAAATTTGCTAATTACAGAGCTTGCAAATACATATGCAAAAGAGTTCTTAAACGGCAGCAAATACTGGGTAGTTCTTGTATCTAGCGTTTTAGTTACGACTTTCTTGATTCTAGCCAGAAAAAGAGGTTGGGCAGTATTCTCTAAGAGATATATAAGAGTTATATCAATCGTGTTGGGGGTACTCGTGATATTCTCAGGAATATTCGTTGTTCTGATATTTTGATAGATTAAGATGAATAAAACTATTTAAGGCAGCTAATAAAATTTGTTAGTTGCCTTATTTTATTGCAAGATTGACTTGACAAATATTGAGATAAATGTTATAATTATATAGTAAAGAGAAAATGTAATCTATAGAAATTTTAGTTGCAGATTCTTGTAAAATTATGATTTACTTTTCAAGCTATAGAATTGTAAATGTAAGTTTATTTTTAGCTTTTTAAAAGGAGTTGATATTTTGGCTGAAAAGTATAATTTTGATACCATGACGGAAGGTATGACAAACTTAACGAATGGTTATATTGATTATGCGAAAGAGGTTATTATCAATCGTGCTTTACCTGCATTGCAAGATGGCATGAAGCCAGTAAACAGACGAATCCTCGCTACTCTGCATTCCAAGTTTAAAGCAGGGAGTAAGGTAAAGTCTGCTGACCTTGTTGGTTCTGTCATGCAGTTGCACCCTCACGGTGATGCAACTATTTATTCAGCGTTGGTATTGTTGACAGATAGAAATGGTTCTATGGAGTTACCTGTCCTGAGCGGACAGGGCAACTTTGGTGGGGTATCTACTACAGACCCACCTGCAGCATCTCGTTATACGGAAGTAAAGGCACATCCGAATACCGAGGAGTATTTTAAGGACTTAGATGGTATTAACTTCATTCCAAGTTATGACTCCAGAAATACAGAGCCTGAATATCTTCCAGTCACATATCCTGCAGTTCTTTGTAACGCACAAGAGGGTATCGCCGTAGGTTTCAGTTGTAATATCCCATCTTTTAATTTTAACGATGTGCTTGATTTGACTTCAGAGTATATTCGAGATGGAAAGTGTTCCACTGTTATTTGTCCTGATTTTGTAACAGGAGGGTACTACGTAAGAAACAACAAGGAACTGACTAAGCTTATGCAAACTGGTTCTGCAAAGTTGAAATTGCGTGGTAAGGTTACAAAGGTAGGTAAGGAGCTTACAATCGTAGAATTTCCTTACGGTGTCAAGATTCAGAACTTAGTATCTCAGATTAACAAAGCGAATATCGCAGGTGTAAGAGATTGCGGTGATGTATCTGACTTCGATAATGGTGCTGGAATCCTTGTAGATTGTGTAAAGAACAAGACAGATGACGTTTTGTTGTCTTTGTACAAGAATACAGACCTGCAGACTTCTATTTCAGCCAATATCTTTGTTGTTCTGAATGGTGAGCCAGTAAAGCTTGGTGTTTGGGGAGTTATCGAAGAATGGGTTAAGTGGCGTAGACAGGTTGTCAAGAAGAAGCTTGAATGCGAAGAGAAAAGCTTGATAGCTGATATTGCTGAGTCCAGAGCTTTCTTGGAAGTGTTCAATGACAAGGAGAAACTTGCCGAGGTTACAAGATTGATTCTCAAGGTATCCGATGAAGCTGCTGTTAAGTATATCTTGGACAATTTCGATAATGAAATTGTGACACCTGATTATGCGAAGTGGGTTACATCCAGACGTATTAATGTATTTCGTACAGGTGGTAAGTACGTTGCTCGGTACAATCAGTTGAAAAGTCAGTTGGAAACATGCAGAATGTATATCAATGATGTTGATAAATATATTCTGGACGAGCTTGCTGATTTGAAGGCTAGGGAAGGTGAAAATCATCCGAGACGTACAGAAGTAACGAGCATGGACTATGAGTTTAAGGCAACTGACGGAGTAGAGCAGAAGGATGATACAGTTTGTCTGTATACTCTGAAAGATGGCTTCTTGAGAAAGTCAAGATTTATTGTAGATTCTCCGGATGCTGAATATTCTTTCACTGCATCTGCAAGCGACACTTTAGTTGCATTGGATAACCGTGGTAGAGTGCTGAGAATCTATTGTGAAGACTTGCCTTACGTAGGAAACTCCGAATTGGGTATCTATCTGCCGAAGTATCTTGAGCTTAATGAGAGTGATGACTATAGAATCACTTGGATTGGTGTTCTCGATGGCAAGACAAAGATGCTTTTGTATCGAGATGGAAATGTTGGTTTCCTTGATACATCTGAGTGGGTAGGCTTGAATCGAAAGGTTCGAGTTATCGAAAAGGGTATCGCACAATCCGTAGCAGACCAGCTTGGTGCTGTCTTAGAAGATATTCCGGAGTTCATATATGCTTTGGATTCCAAGGGACGTATGAGTGGAGCTATTATCGGAAGCATCAAGCGGAAGGATAGAACTGCAAAGACAAGAGTGTTCAACCCTACAAAGGATTGCAGTGTAGTTAGCTACGCTCCGATGTCAATGAATGAAGCTGCAGTTTATGTTATGAATGCAGGAAGATATGTAGCACCGAAGTTCCAGTATCTCGAAAGTGCTGAGAGTCTGAATGGCGACCCGAATATCTTTATTCCGATGATGTAAAATTAAACTGGGTATCATAATTAAAACAGGTCAGTGTGGAAACGCATTGACCTGTTTCTTTTTATCTGTGAGTTTGTAATATTTTGAGTACACATGAAAAGGTGTAAGTGATTGTTGATGTAAAATTTTTCATGTAAGAGGTTGTTAAATATGTTCAAGAATTTTGTTTTATCTAAGCTTATCGGTTCAACTGGAGATTTGTTTGTTGGTTCGGTTAAGGATAGGGTATCCAAGAAGACTTACTATTATAGTGTAAACACAGATAGTGGCAAGTATAGTTTCTGGTCTTTCAAGTTACCTATTAGTCTTGTTTTGGAGGATTCTGATTTAACAAAGAATCAGGCTAATTTTAAGTTGCTTCTTATTGGAGGTTAAAATGAAACTTAGTTTTACTGCGGATGGCATGATGAAAATGCTAGATACCAATAGCAAGGTCAATGTGTTATTGACAAATCCTATTTCAGCAAATACAGTTATGACTGCAATGGAGATGTGTTTATCCGGTGAACCTATGCTGGAGTATGTTCGGTATGATGATAAACTGGGTTGTTCTTCAAAAGAGGTCACAGGGGCTTCTCTGGCGTTCGCTTCTGGGGAACGGGTGCAAATAGGGCTGCAGGGCGGTTCGTGGCACTACACGGCGGACAGGCGGCTTAAAACGGCTTGTATTCGCTGTATGCCATGTGAAAAGGGGTATCGGTATCGGATGCTTTTCACGGACACGCAGAGTCTGACAGAGGAAGAAAAGAAAAGGGTATCACATAACTTTCTGGTATATTCAGATTTGTTTTCGAGTGCAGAGTGGGCTAGGGTAATCAACGGTATGAATGCAATTTGCGGTTTTAACTTTGTGCAGATTAGTGAAGATAAGACTGAGATTATAATGAATAAGTCTTTGTGTGATTCTGATGAGATTTATTATACACTGCGGAGCATCTATTTTATTTGGGCGATGTGTGTAGTAAAGACAGTAAAGAAGTTCGTTTTGTTAGATATAGATGCAACAGCTGAAAGTGCAAGATACATGTACAAACTTGTAGACATGCTAAGTAGCTGTGACATAGCTAATATTTTAGTCTATGTAGGCAACTTATCTTTCGCAGATTCGTTACCATTGAAGTCGAAGTACACCTTATTACGAGCTTGAGGAGTAATACAGATGGGGTACTTCATCTGCACATCTAAGTGGGGTACTCAGCTTTATTATAAAGAGTGTGTGTTTTGTTTCAGATTTCATTTAAGAAGCTTGCTAGTTTTTAGCGAGCTTCTTTTATTGAGCAAAGCACGCAAATTTATATTTAAGCACTCGTATAAATTGGCTTAGTTAGTGTTGAGCATACTTGTTGCATTAACGTTTTAGCTGAGCCTACGGGTACTGAATGTAAAAATTATTTTGTGAGGTGTGTGCTTTGGTTGAAGAAGTTTATTTGACTCCAGAAGAAAGACTTTCTCAGCTTGGAGATTCAATTTTAGCAACTATTTTGAATAAAGATGCAAGGTGTAAAGCCCTGAGAAGCACTGTATATAGTCAGATTATTCCGAAAGTGTTCAGTGATGAGAATTACATCATTTATAAGGTCATGTATACATTTCGAGAAAGGGGTATCGTTCCAGATGATGAATTTATGCGTATGTACCTTATGCGAAATGAGTCTGTAATTTTGGATGCAAATGAGCATATTGATATTAACGCATATTCAGATTTGGACGAGAATCCTGCTACGGCTTATACAATTGCTGTCTTGAAACATTTTACTCGATTAAAGGGCAAGCCTGCTTTATCTGATGATGACTTCGAACTTACACTTGAGAAGTTTAAATTGGAGTATAAGAATGTTCGCCTTGAAGAAGTGATGAAACAGTCCGAGCTTATTCTTTCAGATGGTATGAAGATTGGTAGAAAGTTTCTGCAAGGTGCTGATGCAGCAATGTCATATGCAAAGTTTTCTATGGCTGAGATTGATTCAGTAATGGATACACAGTCCGGAGTTGGGTTTATTGATTCTTCTGAGGAAGGTCTTAACGATTCAGAGCAGAATAAAACAGTGCAGATAGGTGACTTTGGTCTGCTAACAGAATTAAACGAGCACCTAGGGGGTATCTATGCACCTAACTTTTATTCTATCGTAGCTCCTACAAAGGGTGGTAAGTCTAAGTTTACAACTCGAATGATTCATAATATCGTTGTTGAGCATGGTCATTCTGTTGTAGTTTGGGCACATGAAGGTGGATATCAAGCTTGGTGGGCACAGCTTAGAGCGGTGCATTATGATTGGCTTTATAATAGTAAAGAACCGGATATTACGAAGCATAAGCGTGGAGTAAATCAGGAGGTTATTCTTTACGATAAATTTCCAAATGAGTCTGTTCGTACATTGGAAGATGCAAGTAGAGTTGACTTGTTTACCAATGAAAATTACGGAAAGATTATTATGATTGACCGCCCATTTAAGGTTGAAACGTTCCTAGATGAAATTGAAACGGCGAGAAAAGCATGCGATGCTAAAGCTGTGCTTGTGGACTACTTGCAGTTGATTGGCTGGGATTCAAGAAACATGAGTAAGACACAGGCAGTAGGTCAAGCTTATCAAAAGGCTTTGGCATATGCAAAGAAAAGCAATGTAGCTTTTATTTCTCCTGCACAGATGACACAGGATTTCATGAATGAGATGGCAAAAAGTAAGGAAGGTTCTTCACACGAAACACGTACAGCAGGCGGTGAGTCATCAGAAGTAATTCGTACACCTGATATCAATATCGCATTGTACGGTTCTGTAGATGATATTCGTGCAGGATCTATGAAGATACTTTCTATTCCGTCGAGAATGTGTGCACCGTTCCCAACATTTGATATCTACTGCGACTTGGGTATCTCAATGTTTGCAAGCTTGAAAGGTTAATTTAAATATTTGAGAGGTTGAATTTACATGGCAAAGAAAAAGAAACGTAAGAAAAAGCGTAAAGTTCCTTATAGTTTGCATACGATACGTTATGTACGTTTCTTAGTTTGCCTAACATTATTCACAGCAATAGTAGGGGTACTCTTAACAGCGTATCGCTGTTTTAGTTGATTGGAGGAGTTGTTTATGAATACTACAAGGCTTATGCTAACTGTCACTTTGTGTTCAGTTCTTTGCCTTATGAGCACAGTTATTGTTGGTAGAGATAAGTCTGGTAGTGGTCAAAATGATTCTGAAGTAAATTCAGATTTCACAGTTGGGTATCTAGACTTAGATTCAGACGTAGTTAAGGCTTTGGATGCAAGTATAGATTCTCTTAACTCTAACTTGTCTATTGGTAAATCCTATTATATTGGCGATAAAGATAATCCATCTGTACGATTTGCAATCTACTACTCGCCAGATTCTATGTATGACTGTGCTTCAGATGAATCGGAATATGGCTTTGGATGTATTCCACTTGAGTCTGATTTAGGAGAGGCTGAACAGAAGATAGTCAAGGAAAGTACCGATGATTCTCTAAGGAATTATTTTTGTGCTGACTCAGTTGCATTTGAGACTAATATGACTACTTATTCTATTGATAATCATGATTTGATAGTACATAGCTGTCATAAACCGACATCAAATCTTGATGAAGATATTAGTTTGGCTTCTTTCTACTTGGCAAATCATGAGTATCAGGTTGTAGTTCATGACGGTGATATTGATGACTTAAATGGCGTTTTAGAGTCTATGCATTTTAATTCTGACTTCGATAAGGATTATAAAGAGGCTAAGAAAGAGTTTGAGAAGAATCCAGATTGGGTAGCACCTGAAAAAAGTACGTTGAGAATATTGGATGCAATTTACTACAAAATGCAGCGAGTAGTAAAATTTATTACAAGGGATAACAATTAGCGTAACAGTTACAGAGTTAACAAGTAAATACGAAATAGTATGGTTGAGTGTCAAATCAGGGTATCATCTCTGGTGTGGCACTCAATTTTTATGTTTAAAAGTATGATATGATTATATTTATTATATAAGAGATATTATCGAGTAATATTTTTTATGTTATTTTGTTTTTGAGGTGTTTATGTGAGTAGTAATTTTATTAAAACAGCTTGTATTTTATCTTTATTGTTATTAAGTTCTTTAACAGTCGGATGTAGTTCTGACGAGGGTACTCTTGGAGATGCACCAAGCACGCCCGATAATATATTAGAGTCATTTGCTTCTCCGGAAGATAGCTTAATTATAAAGTCAGATGTATCTGAAAGTGATGCTAATTCAGTTGATGCTCCAATTGGCGAGTATTTATTCTCAGAAGACTGTTAATTCAGTAAGATAAGGAATTGTTATTCAAGTTTAACAGAGCTATGTAATATCGTATAGTTTGCATTGATTTTAGTATCAAAATGATTGATTTATATACTTGTTTAGTAGTTTAATTTAGAAACTTGAATTTATATTCAAATATATCAAGTTCTATAGACACGCTATAGTTGCTCTGAATTTTGAGGAAAAACTAGTGCGAGCACATTGCATTAGTACCTGTAGATTTCAATAAAAATTCTTGAGATAACTGTGTTTTGATATTTTTATTTATTTTTCGATTTTTGAAATGGAGGCTTTTAGAATGAAAAATAATTATTTGATTT
>OKXB01000208.1_pt1 | contig 74459 bp, 88 predicted proteins | sample 1601731 | NCBI WGS metagenome assembly OKXB01 (sample SAMN04414077, study PRJEB24778) | human gut metagenome | material: faecal | host: Homo sapiens
GTTGGGTTTGCCTTCGAGCACGAGATTACAGGCATCTTCGAGAGAAATGCCGGCGCATCCCAAATCCCGAAGATACCTTCTTACCTTCATGGCTTCCTTGTTGTCGCTCACAACGAGATTCTTGTCGTTCGCTATCTGTCCGTTGGCAGGTAGCTGCTTGAAATCCACCTCCTCGTCATTCAGCTTCACCTTCACATCAACCACAGTTTCCATAGGCTGAGGCGTGAAGCCGTTGTTAAAGGTGGGATATTTTGTCTGAGGGTTGCTGACCGAAACAACCTGACCAATCTGCAAGTTCGGGTTTTCGCCCTTATCTAGGACATAGAATAAAGAATTTGTTCTTAAACCTTGAAACATAATGTAATCTCCTATTATCTATTCTGTTTGTTAAACAATACCCGTCATCAGCTGAAGGGTGTTAGTGTCTCTCTCAAACCAGAGCTGAACAACTCCAGTTCCCGGCACGTCTGCAACCGTTAATGCCTCACCATTGAATTTGGTTACGGCTTGGGTTGCGCCGTTGGTCTCGAAAAGGATAGGCAGCGTACCAGTCGTTCCAGTCGGAATAGCCTGACGCAGATTTACGAAAATCGTTCCTCTGTAGCTGGCATTCACGAAGGCGTGGTTTTTAAAGGTGAACACCACATCGGCAGTATTCACCTTCACGCCAGTAGAAGCGATAGCCGCCGAACCGTTACGATTCACCCATGTATAAGGTCTTAACCATAACATAGCAGCCTCCTTTCTTTAACCCCAGAATCCTGCACCGTTAGCAGCATTCAGTCCGTACAAACCAGCCTGATAAGCAACGCAATTAGGGACCGCGGTGAATGGACTGTAAGGAGTAGTTACCGTCTCTGGCAGCTTGCACTTGATACCTGCCACCTCGTTCTGCAGACCAGCCAATACCTGATTGATTGGTGCTACAGCCTGGCCCACGATTTGTGAAGTCATTGCGGAAGCCTTGAAGGTACTGTTCTCCTCCCGCAGAGAATCAATCTTGTTCTGCATTTCCCGCATCTCAGCCTGCTTCTGACCGTCAACGATTGTCTGAGTGCTTTCCTTGATGGCGTTATGCAATTCGCAAGTCTGGTCCTTGGTAGCATAGGCAAGGGAAGAAACCGCACGTTCCTGACCTACAGCCACGTTGTTGATGGCATTCTGCAAGGCTCCAGTCTGCTGACACATCGCCAACTTGATATTTCCGTCCATGGTGGTAATGTTGTTGTTGGTCTTGCAGCAGCATTCTGCCAACTGGGTAGCGATTGCGTTGTTACCCTGCATGATGGCAGTCAATACCTGATTAGCAGTCATGCCCATCTGATTGCCGACACCGCAAATTTCCTTGCTTACACCATTGATGGCAGCGATAACGTTACCGGTAGTAGTGTTGAGAGCAGTAGCGAGCGACTGAACATCGTAGCCATTGCGCTGAACTGCCTGCATGATAACAGCCGTATTGGCATCGTTATTGAGCATAACGCCACCCTGTCCATTAGGCATCAAGCAACCGCCATTGTTTCCACCGAAGAAGTTGCCTCTACCCATAAGAAGGAAGAGAAGCAAGATGGCAAACAAACCATCACCCCATCCGTTTCCATTGCCCTTGCCGTTGCAGAGAGCAAACAAACTTGGATCTACACCCTGTCGCTGCATAAGTGCTGGGAGCATAGCGAGAATGCTATTGAAACCGCCGCCCTGGCTGGTTCCGTTCTCCCCGAATACGTAAGTTTTTGACTCACTCATAATAAAATAGTTTATTCGTTTCGTTCACTATTGAACTTGGTGCAAAGTTACGAAGAAGATGAGGCTCTGCCTAACTATGCTCAAAATAAAGTTTTCATGGGTTAGAATGCTGTTTTTCAGAGATTTATGATGAGTAATGTGATGCTCAATTATTTAGCTTTAATCTAAACTAAGAAGAAAGTCGTTGATTAATGGTACAACCTATTGATATTTTTGCTACTTTTGCAGGAAAAATAACGCTTTAATAAAACTAAACAATAATTTTATGGATATAAAAGAAGCTGTTAATAATGTATTTATGATTCAAGGTGTAGATTACCCAGAAATGAGCGTAACAGATATTGCACTAGAATTGGTATATAAGTACGAGGAGTTTAAAAACTCAAATGCGGATGAATTAAAGAATCAGGTTTCACGCTATCTGGCAAATGATACAAAGAAAAAGGATTCTATTTACGAACGTGTTAAAAATGGAAGAGGTGGTAACAAAAAAAGGTTATTACAAACTTCGTAAGCCTAAGAAAGAACGCAAGCCCAAACCTGCAATAAAGCCATTAGAGCCAAAGGTAAAAGCTACGGAAAACAGAATGTTTGCAGGTACTGCCGGAGAAATGGCTGTTTGTAGCGAGCTTCTTTTTAGAGAATACAATGTTGCAAGGATGCCTGTTGATGATGGTATTGATATTGTAGCAATGAAGAATAACAAGACTTTTTATATTCAAGTGAAAACCATCCAGATTACTTCTGACGGTAACTTTTCTGTTCGTATAAGCAGTAAAAGTTTCGATAGGTACAATGGTGGTAATTGCTTCTATGTTATTGTTGCTAGAGGTGATAGTAATAAATATATAGTAGCTACGGCTAACGACATACGAAGGTGGATTTATCACAAATTTGCAAGTCAGAACGATTCTTCTATTACGATTACAATTTCTCAAAACATGGGAAGTCTTTTCGTAAAGGATGAAAATATTGATAATATGTTGGACGCTTTCAATATAATCAAATGAGTAAACAGGAATGGTTTGTACTCTTTATCTTCTTATTCACGATATTGATGGCAATATTGGGTTGATATGAAAAGAATAGTATTGTTTTTAGGTGCTATCTCTGCGATTGTTATATCCTGCAGTAAAACAAGTTTAGGAGATAACGTTTTTATCGAGCGTGATCTTCCCAATCGCCAACTGGTTATCCATACAAGCAGCTCTTGCTCAAAAATCAAGAATGGGTACACAATAGAAAAGGTAAGTTCCTTTAAATACTACCCTGCAACAGAATGCTTTTGCCAAGAATGCGTATATGAGTCTGATGCTTTAGAATTAACAAAGAAGAAGTAATATCTCTATTGATTGAAGTAAGTAAATAAGTAAAGGGTGAATCATTCGACTCACCCTTTCCTTGATATTACAAAGTCAGCGACTTAGAGTTCTAATCAGTAAAATCAATATGTCTGCCACAAGCTTCATCAAAATCCCAGACTGCTTTAGAAACAATCTCCCACTCTTCCTTAGTAAGAGCAGAATCAAAAGCAATAAACATATTCATAGTTCCATTGAGAGTCTGAGGAGCTGGAGCAGCATACTGTGCACCATAAAAGCCACCAAAGGCAAATGAAGCATTTGTAACTTCTGATTCTGGTGTAGCACCAGTTCCTCCAGTCAACAATGTACTGTTATTTGAACAGACGAACAGAGAATTTGTTCCCTTATTTAGGGTGACCATATAAATATTATTGGCTTGCGCATTATATGTGTAACCAGATAAGTTTTCATTCTTTTTTCCTGTATCCCAATTAGGATAAGTATAACCTCCAACAGAAATATTTAAATTTGAAATAAATGAGTAAGAATGTACGTCAGAAACACCAAGATACTTATATTCTTCAGTAGCAATTGAAGCTGCGGATTGTCTTTTAAGTTTGGCAGAAAACAAAAAACTAGAGTTGGTTTTATCCATGTTTTCTATAACGAGACAAGTACCCTTCGCATTACCTGGAAGATTAAGATAAGGAGCATTTCTTGTTGAATCCCAACTTGTACCTGCTTCTGGCGCATTCCAGACTCTTTGGTTAAATACGTCTTTCAAATCCTTGTTGTAGCCATCCATACCACCAAGCATAGGAAAACAACATTTGACTTTATCCCACAAATTATTACTCATCAAAGTTTTTACAAAAGTAACCAAATTTGTCTTTTGCTCACTGCTAACAGAAGTAGCCAACTTTAAATATTCGTTTACATAATCGTATGCAGTTATCAACTCTTTTACAAATGTTACTATCTGCAATGGAGCATCAACTTTTATACCTTTAAAAACTATAGCTTTTCCCATAATACTATTTTATTATATGTTTATTTAATATATTTTGCTATACACTCTGCTGAAACCCTATATCCATCCTTTTTCATATGAACATTATTGTAATCGTTAAAAGTTGGAGTAACATTGAATGGAGTAATTCCACAGAGTTTATCTACATCAATATACTGCCAACCGAATAGTTCAGCAATATCCTTTATTGATTTCTTGGAAATCTGTCCATTTTTATAGGAAGAACTTTTCATCAAATCATAAGGATTTACAGAGCCATTAGCATATTTGTATTCTTCTTTCATTTCATTGTTCCAAATACCAAGGAACACAAATTTTGTCTTTGGAGAATGCTCGCCCATATACTGCATAGCACCGAGCATAGCATTAGGCAAAGACCAGTTGACTGAGCCTCCAGACCTAAGCCAACTGGAAGATTTCTTCAATCCGCTTGTGTCTTTAAGCCCATATTCATGAATCCAAGATGTTGCCTTCACGCTAATAGAAGGCTGCTGCATAACTAAGTTAGCACTATTAGTAACTTCAAAATTAGCAATAGCAGAAGAATCACCTCCAATCTCAGATGAATAATTCAAGAGAATCTTTGTGTTGCCCTGAGTACCTTTTGTAGGATTTACCCATGTAGAATACTCATCAAATGCCCACTGGTTAATTGCATCAACACAATCAGTCAATGACATTCCTGAAGATAAGGTTGTTGATATAGTCTTACTTGTATCATCCCCGAAATGTATCTTAGCTACACAATCAGTACTTAACGAATTTCCCTCAGAAAAAGAGAATACCAATTCCTGACTTGCAGTTCCATACTTCAAATCAAAAGAAGAGTCAATACTATCAAAACCTAATTCATCTACCACTTTTGCAACATTTTCATCTTTATTAACAAAGTTCATCACAGCCATGGCATCCTCAAAAATCTGAGAATAGACTTTAGTCTTATTAAGAAGAACTATAGGTACATTCTCCTTTACTGAGCCATCATCATTATAAAAATTCCATTTATTAAAATGACAATTCTCAACTAAGATGTAATCAACATTAAAACCTTTAGATTGAGCGTAAGTATAGGCAGCATGAGCATATTGTGCCCAGTTAAAACCATCACAATTCACCTCAATACCAGTATCTTCTTCATATATCAACGAAGTATAATCTGTAGTAGAAGTTGTTGCACTGAAAAAATGATAAGTTCCATCAGAAGCTTTCTTTCTCAACAATGTATGATAAATTGCTCCTGTTAATTCACAAAACATTTGCCATAGTCCAAAAGCAGGTGCTTCTGTGTGTGAATCTCCAAAAACAAAAAAGTGCTTGCCATACATAGGATGATTACTTCTTGAATCTGTTGTAACCATTCCTTCTGTTGAAATTTCAGCATTCACCCATTTACCACCTTTATATTGCAAGAGACTTCCTTCAACTGGGTTTATATCTACATCTGTAAGACCACTTAATGAAGATATTGATTGAGGAAAGGCTATATCTCCACCAGACCAATTTCCATCTTCCTTCTTTTGGAGAAATTGACCGACAGAACCGCCTGCAACATTTTCAATATCTTCCAATTTATTGATGTGCTCTAAACCTACAGCTTCAAAATTTCCATTGACAAACCGAGCAAATACTTCACCTTTTTCATTACATAGATATGCACCTTCTTCTTTCACTAAACTTGGAAAATTTGCATTAACCTTTTCTATAGCATCTTTTACTGCTTTTTGTGATATAGGGAGATTTTCTGATGTACCAAGTTCTTGTGCCAAAGATAAAAAAGCCAATACTTTATCAGCCATATCTTTTGAAATCTTTGATGCTTTTAATCCAATTTCAGGGGAATAAAGCATAAAAGCATTGCCTAATTCATCAACAAAATAAACACCATTTTCCTTTACATCTTTGAGTGGTAAATAAATTTTGTCTAGTTTATTTGTAGATATTTCACTAAGCTTATTACTAACAGCTTTCTGGGACATTACCTTATCCTCTGCATCGCCTGATTCTTGTGCGATATTCTCTGAATTGAACTTCTTATCCAGTTCAGCATTGACTCTAGTCTGCTCAGCCTGCATTTGAGAAGTAACATCTGCCGAGTTGGCTTTCTTGGTAATCTCTGTATCTTGCTCTTTACTCTTTTTGGCAAGTTCATCAACTGCACCTTTAACGTTTACCGCTTCAAGACCACTAGTTGTGTTATCGTAGGTAACAGCATCAGCCACAGATGCCCCGCCAGTAACAGAAATGTTCTTAATGGATTCTTCCATCTGAGAACTTCTGTTATCTAGAGTATCGAAGTGGGCTTGATTATCTTCATGTGATTCTTGAAGACTTGTAGTATCTCCTTCAAGGAAAATCTGCTTGGCAGCACATAGCTTTCCTTTCTTGGTCTTAATCTCAATTTCGTCTGTTAAATTTATACTCATTATATAATCATTATACGTTTATGATATTACTAAATTCCATGTAGCTGCGGTGAGAGGATTGGCTGTGCGGTATGCCTTGAAACTGCCTAGATTATTTGTGATAGTCTGAGGAGCAGCAAGGGTTACATCAAATCCTGCACTTGCTACACGGCTGATTGAGAGATAACTAGGTACTACTAGCCAGATGTAATCGTTATCCTTGGTAGTTACTTTTGGATTGAATGATACTCCTGTTGCTGATACCTTGTTGAGCGTATTGAGGATTTCTGCGGTCATGGTGTCTGCTGAGTTCCCTCCAAAGTAGCAGAGATAGCGAGTCTGTGATGTGTTCTTTCCAGTTCTGCCTTTCTTGGTTACTACAAACTTAAAGATTTCTCTTGCTCCTTGTATAGGTGTTGTCAAAGAGCCGTTAGCAACTGGAGTGCTAGCGATAATGCCAATTTCCATGTCCTCGTTAATTCTCTTTGATACTTCCAATGTATCAGGCACAAGGGGCTTGTTGTCGCTTGAAACAGAATAACGAACTTCTGTCTGCATAGTGTCTACATTCGGAATAATGGTGAAACCTAACGTGATAGGATAAACCGTATCGTTCAGCTTGGCTATGCTTACGTCAACATTCTGAATAGTCTCTATCAGATTTTGAGGAAGACCTGCTGCCGCCTTGAAGATTTGAAGCAGTTCCTTGTCGAACTTATCCTGTGTAACGGATTCTGGTGCTAACTTTGAATTAGTAACAGAACCTTCGGCAAGTTTTTCTGTTGTGACAGACTTGTCGTTGAAGTCGGCCGTCTTTATCAGCGGCACATTCGTTCCAAGCTTTTCATCTTGTCTAAATGTAGGCATATTTTATTTCTTTTGGTTCTGTAGAAGTGAATATTTGAATTTGGACGGTATCGGGAATAACCGAGATACGGAACTCGAAGGACTGGGTGTCCTTGTGGCGACGTATCGGGACGCGAGGGAAATTTCCCTTATCATCTGACTGACGGATAACCACCTTTCCTTTTTCCCTTAGCGTGATTCTTAGGAAAATATCACGGCGAAGAGTAAGGATTGGAGTTACCCACGCAAGTTCATTGGCATCGTATGTGGCTGTTACATTCTCCATATCGTCTTTATTTTGAGGTTTGATTTACGCCTAGCTGTTGCAGGGCGATGGCGTACATCTGGCTAGCTTTGGTATCATCGTAGGCAGAGAGGAGCAGAAAGGCGATATAATAGATGAAGGCATTCTTTAGTCTGTCCGGAATGGAAACATCTGTTGTGGAAACGTCTGTGCTCACAGACTTAGGTACGCCCACATAGGTAATGACCGCCGTTGAAGTCTTGGGCTGCATGAGGATCTTGATTGGATTCTCTCGCATGATGGCAGCCTGTGGGCGATCAATGGTACCATTGGCGGCATCGTCGTACATCATAAGAGCTTCATCATCGGTGTCCTCTACTGGTGTGACTGCCTTATACCAAGAAGCGCCACGAATGCGGTTGATGGTAATAATCTCCATATTGGAAGGCATGGTGATAACACCGATGTTGTGATTAGAATCAAAATCGGACACCTGAATTGTGTCGGAAGTCGAGCCTATGCTCTTGGAATCGGACAGGACAGGCGAAGATGCAGCAGTAATGGCAATCCAATGCAGCGCATCGTTTATCTTCGACTTGATGATGTTGTCCATATACAAATCATCCTTCTCATCGGTAATTTCCGATGTGTTGTTGGATTCCTCGTCTATGCACCAACGTACTGCCTTTATGATTTCCTCTATACTCATTTACACCTTATTATATATTACTGCTTGCCGTAATCAGGGAAAATAATACCAGCCTTGTCTGCATGCTTCATAGCAGTTTCAAGAGTTCTGCAATCCTTGTCAAAACGGTTGTTTATGTAATTAATAATTTCTTCTGATGTACGGATACCTGTTACCTCCTCTTTCTGTGACTTTTTTGTAGTCTTCTTTGCCGGCTCATCTACGGTTGACTTTAATGCGGCATTCTTTTCTTCTTCGAGTTTAGCCTTTTCACCAGGGTACTCTTCTTCCTCATGGTCGAGAACAATAGTATTGTTGGCAAAAAGCAAGCTAGACTCTAGAAGTTCCTGACAGTATCGGTTTCGCAGCGTAAGTGAAGGATATTTGTTTATAATTACATTACCATTTGCGAAAGGATAGCGAACCTGATTACCCTGCTTACCTGAAAGCAGATAGCTAATGCTATTTTGATTTACTCGTGCTTTATATGTCTTAATCATATTTATTCTTTATAAATGGTGGGCAGAGCAAGATGCACCTGCCCACCGATGGTTTATAGTGATAATTTACTGCGCTGTATCTTGACCAGCATAGATAGCCCAAGCGGTGCCAGTGTAGTATAAAACTGTACCTGCCTCATACTTGACATCATCATCAGGAGAATTAGTACCCTTTAAGGTGTAGTTTTGCGTGAGCGCAACCTTCATACCCTTTGATGGATTCTTAGGAAGTTCCTTAGCAGAAATGATGGCATTAAGTGACTCTGTGGCAATCTTAGCAATCTTATCAGCAGGACCAACCAAGATTGAGTTGTAACCACGAAGTGCCACACTATCTGCCTCCTGATGAATCCAACGCTTAGCGTCACGAACCTCGCCACCTCCCTTAGACATATCATTGGTCTGCTCCTTCTTGCCAATCTTGACGTATCGGCGAGAAGCCTTAGGGTCAAAGATAACCATGAAGTCTGACATACCCAAGAGATCGAGAGTCTGAGTCCAAACAAAATCAATAGAGCCGAAGGTGTCTTTGAATCGCTTGAAGGTAAGGTCGAACTCGTTGTGATTAATGAAGTCGTTCTGATGGCTTCCCTCCAACTTGATATTCTCCAAACGTTCGATAGCATTCTTACCACAGAAGGCAAAACAACGATCATTCTCGGAGAATTCCGTGAACTGGAGTTTGGAAATAGCAATCAAATCGCCAAGCGTATAAGTATCACCGATGGAGTATGTGTTGGTGAGCTGATTGATGATACCCTCAGAGGTATAGACATCTTCAATCTGTCCGTCGCCGGTCTCTGCCTTGAAGCGAGACTTGCATCCAAGCAAATAAGTACGCTCTGCACGTAGGTTATACTTGATGATAGCATCGGTCTTTAAGTCGGCAACTGTAATAGGCTGCTCCTTCTTTACCTTCTCGTAGTCATCTGTAAATACGATGTTCAAGAGTTTCTTCTGAACATACACTTCTTTCTCGCGTGGCTGGAAGTTTTCTGGTGTAATGGTAAGCTGAGACTCAGAAGCTGCAGATGCACCAGCAAGGAACGTTGTTCCAACAGGGATTTCCGGGCAAGTCATGTTGTCAAGATTGTCTCTTGAGTCTCCACTAACCTTCGGCTTTCCGTTGACAGCCTGCATAACCGCTTTTTTACCGTTAGCCTCAATTACATAAAGCATCAGTGTACCCTCTGTCTTGGTCTGTGAGCCAGCAGCATAACCGGGAACACCAGAAGCAAAAACAGTAGTGCCTTTATAGAATGGGCGAATAGAACCAGAGAAGTTCGTTGAATTAATCTCGATGGTGTCAGCAGCTTCAATTCTCTGAATAGTCTGTCCATCAAGAGTTTCGCCACCAACACGCTGATGCGAGATTGACCAATTCTTAATATTTACTGTTTTTGCCATACGGCGAACAATAGAAAGAAGCGGTGTCTTGAAAGGATAGAACTTAACTATCTCACTATCCCACTCCTTATCAAGCAGACCACCCTCACGAAGCTGTGTACTAGAAGCCTGGGAGCCTGTAAGGTCTTGACCATCTTTTTTTCCACCAGGGCTAAGTCTGTCGTTAACATTAGGGTCTACTGGCTCTTTTTGGGCAACAGTCTCTTTGTCTGCAGGATTTACTCCCTCGTTGCCAATCTGCGGCTCTACAAGGTCTGCCGTTGCCATTACGCCACCACCGGTAACTACGGCAAGAAGCATCAGAATCATCTTAAAGACGAACTGACCACTCATAAAATTCTTAAAACAATTTTTCTTCATTTTATACATATATTAATGGATTAATTACTTCTAATATCATCAAAGAAACTTTCACGTTTCTGTTTCTTTGCCGGTTTATTTCCTGCGCCAGAACTAGAAAGAGAAGGAGGAATACCTTCTGTGCTGGAAGAGCGAACCTTATTCTGAATCTTTTCGTTTCGGGCTTGCATAGCCGCCTCGTCACGGGCAGAGGAAATATCAGAATCGTAGTTGTTGGCATTGTGGAGCATCTTCCAAATATCATCTGAAATATCGCCACTCTCTACCTTGTCGTGAATCTCGTAAATCTGGGACCACATATCCTGTGCATCATCGGGATAGAGCTTCATCAGGCGTTCAAGCGACTTGCGCATGTTGGCAGTAACCTTCTCGGTAGCCTCATTCTGTTCAGCCACGTCCTCGTTGTGCTTGGCGAGAATCTCAGCGAGTTTCTTGCCGCCTTCAGGATCATCAAGCAAGGTTTTAACGTCAATACCCATGCGAGCCATCGCATCAAACGGATTATCGTCCGGATTCTTCTCCATATCCATCGCCAGAGCAGCGAGCCACTTGTGCTTATCGAATACCTTAGACAACGCCTTACCGCTTTCCTCGTATCGTCCGAGCAAATCAGCATCATCATTCATTGCCGCATAACGAGCTTCCTTGTCTTCGAAGTCGATGTCAGAATGGCGATTAGAGAAGCGTTTGGAGAAAGCTGTACGATTAGGGCGCTCATCTACAGACGTTTCATCTGTAGCAGCCTCAGCAGGTGTAGCCTGTTGTGCGCCACCTTCCTCATTCATCTGTGCTAATTCTTCTTTTGTCATATCTCTATACTGTTTGAAACTTTTCGGCAAAAATGCAAATAATTTGAAGAAGTTTTGCCGTGCTCCAACCTTGCGCTTGGTGGTTGGTTGGAACACGGCAAAGAAAGCCATGTTTTTGCCTATTTTTGCGCCTATAATTAATAATGTATAAGAAAATGGTAAAGGCAAGAATACTGACACTTAGCAAAGTGATGCCTCAACATAACAAGTATGACTCGGTTAAGGCTCGCAAGCGAAGACAAGAACACGGCAAGGACGAGGAGTTACTCAGCCGATGCAGAAATGCTTGGAATAACCTGAGCGGTGTGCGAGAAACGAGGGCGAGAACGATGCGCTACTGTATGGGCGACCAATGGAGCGACACCATCAGAGTATACCATCATGGCTACTGGGAGGAAATGACGGAGCGTACCTATATGGAGAAGCGCAACCAGACACCTATGAGCAACAACATCATGGTGAGCATTCTGGAATCTATTGCCGGTCTTTATGCCAAGCAGGGTACGGAACCGGTCTGCTTTGCAAGAGACAGCGACTCCCGGCAACTGAGCGACATGATGAGTGCTACGATGCAATGCAACTGGCAAACAACGTACATGCAAGATGTGCTGAACCACGCTATCAAGGACTATCTGATGGGCGGTCAGATGTTTGTCAGAGAGAGTTGGGAGGCGAAGGAACTGGAAATGCCCGATTCATGGACAGACGCGATGGAACCCGACCACATGTTTTTTGAATGCGGCAGCGACCCACGACACAATGACGTGAGTCTTATCGGTGTTCTGCATGACGTGAGCCGAGAAGACTTGTATCAGAAGTTTGCCAAACAGGAATATGGGCTTACAGAAGAAGATCTGAACGCCATCTTTGATATTTATCCTTCGGACGATAACAGCTACGGCTATGAGTTTAACGAAGAGAAAGCGTTGGAGAATCTCTGTTTCGACCACAGCAACAAGGGAAGACATTACTCCAGAGTGATTGAGGTATGGACCACGGAAACCAAGCCAAGACTGCAATGCTTTGACCCGATTGCTACCACAGGAACCGGTGCTTACTTCCGTATAGACTTGGATGATACTGCGATGATACAGAAGCTACGCAACGACAACATGAAGCGCAAGCAGCAGTATGACGAAATGGGTATAGCGGAAGAAGACAGAGCGTACATCACTAGCGAAGAGATTGCAGATAAGTACTGGTATTATACCTATATGGCGCCAGACGGAACTATCCTCTGCCAGGGAGAAACACCATACGATTATAAGAGCCATCCTTTCACGATGAAACTCTATCCGTATATCAACGGAGAGATTCATCCATTCCTTGCCAACATCATAGACCAGCAGCGATACATCAACCGACTGATTGTAATGAACGACATGGCCATCAGAAGCAGTTTCAAGGGATTCAAGATGATTCCTACGAATGTGCTTAACGGCAGAACGCCAGAGCAGTTTATGGAAGAGGCGGTAGAGTATGACGGATGGATATTCTACAAGCCATCGGTAAAGACGCCGAATGCGAAGCCAGAAATTATTACATCGAATGCCGTGAACATCGGTACGAATGAACTCTTGCAGATAGAACTGAACCTGATTAGAGAGGTTACGAACGTGAGCGGTGCTTTGCAGGGTAAGACCCCATCGGCAGGAACTTCGGCAGCGAGATATGCACAGGAAAGCCAAAATGCAACCACGTCTCTGTATACCATCCTTGCCGACATGGACGTGTTTACGGAGAAGCTGGCAACCAAGAAGTGCATGACTATCCAACAATATTACGAAGACGGAAGAAGGGTTTACGACCGGAACTTCAATACGGTTTACAAGTACGACCGCCTTTCGGCAAGAGATATTCACTTCAAGATCAGCATCAAGAATGCAGCAGCTACAGCAGCCTTCAACACGATGCAGAACGATACGCTTGACAAGCTTCTTGAAATAGGCGGTATCAACATTATCCAGTATCTTCAGAACCTCAACGCACCATTTGCAGACAAGTTGCTTGCCAGCGTACAGGAGCAGCAGGCTCAGCTCGAACAGATGTATCAGCAGCAACAGGCAATGGCTCAGCAACAAGGCGGCGGTCAGGTAGAAAACGGAATTGTGCAAGGTGCAGACCAGAATGCAGTAGCACAGGCACAGAGTGCATTAGGATATAACAGAGTAGCATAAGGTATGGAAGTACAGATAACTATAGAAATGGAGAAGGTGATGAGTGAGGTGAACAAACACTTCGCTCTCATCGGAAAACGCCTGAAAGACAAGAACGGAGATACGATGTTTGCCAAGACTACCCTATCTTCTTCGGAAGAGAAAGGTATCATGAAGCAGTATATCAACGCTGCGGCAGAAACATTTGTAGCAGAACTGGCACCACAAGTAACCTATTACAAGAACGGGGACGCGATGGTGATTAAGTTTGAAAACAGCAGATGGGCAGACGGAGAAGACAGTATTACCGTTCCGTTTGAAGGCAACTTCATGGGGTATGTGATAGCCTATGTATCGAATGCGGTATTGGGAATGACTGAGGCAGAGCTGGCACAGAAGTATGCTGCGGACATGGTGAACCATATAGCGGCGGCCATCAAGCTGATTTATCACAAGACCCCACCGGCAAGCAGCAACAAGAGTCTGGCAGACATGACAGGCGAAATAATCATTGACTAAAAAAGGAGAAGCTATGATCATAAAATTTCAAATTATCAAATCGGTAGTAATGGAGGCAGTAAAGTCGACAACCTACCTGAAAGCAAAGATAGATACTGCAGCAGACGAAAAAGCAGCGAAAGTAAGCTTTAACGAGGCTGCCGGCGATGATGAGGTTCACGAAAGAACGCTGAACCACGACTTTGATACAGCATTGGAAGTATTGAAGACCATCTTCGTAGACTACCTTGTGCCAACGCCTCAGACTATTGGCGACAACGCCATCTACTATGGAAGCGGAACGGATGATATAGTGGAGTTCACCCTATCAGTATCAAGACGTTATAACGGAACGCTGACCGACGCACTGGCAAGGCTGTCAGCAAGATACGTGGAGGACTACATGATATACCAGTGGTGGCTGAAAACAACAAACCTGAAACAAGCGGAGCCATACCAAGCTACACTTGCATCAGATGAGATTGCCATTAGGAAGTGCTTCGTGATGAGTTGTCCGATGGTCCCTACCGTTCCTTATCCAACCGAACTGACCGCAAAGGTGAATGGTGAGGGCGTTGAAGGCGAGATAACTCTAGAGAAGGGAGAGGAAGCTACCCTATCCTACTCGATCAATTATGGAGCGATTGATGATATTGCGGCAAGAAGCGAAGACCCAAGTATCATAGAGATACACCGATGCAGGGATAGGCGATCCTTTACTCTAGTTCCGGTAAATACCGGTTTCTGCAAGGTGAAGCTATGGTCAAGACATAGCGACAAACTGGAGTTCACTTGCGATGCCATCGTAACTGAGGAGGAAGGAGTTTTGTAATATTGAATATAAAATATCAAGATATGAGCTATCCGGAGTTTAACAAATTACACCCAACACATTTTATCCGAGAGAGAGGATGGAAGCCCGAGCCAAATCCTTTCTTGCCGAAGCCACGAAGAGCAGGGCACGGCTATTGGGATAAACACATCTTTATCTATGCCACCCAGCTCTGGTATGATATAGATGCAAATACCAACATGGTAGGACGAGCAAGACGGAACATGAAGGACGCGCAAGGTGAAGATATTCCGACAAGCGAGAACGATCAGGAACGCCCGCTCTTTTACCGTTGGTTTGACAAGTATATTAATAAGGTGGAAGCGAATCTGTCTGCCTATGTAATGAAACCAGAAGGAAGGGTAAGAGATAATGCCCTGAGAGAATGGGATGAGAAGGAGATATGGCTGAAATTTCCAGACTACTGGGATGATACCAAATATGATGCACTCGTCAAGCTGATACACGACTATATCGTGACCGGTGCGCTATACGAATATTTTATGCGCACATTGACAAGCAAGGACCCTCTGACGATAGACCAGATGAACCAACTGGACGAACTGGAGATAGACATCATAGACTGCGCCAACTCAACCAAACCGGGCAGCATGATTCATACTCTGAAACCCTTCGGATAATAAAAAAGCGAGCGTATGGAAGATTTTGAAATGGATGGATTTAAGTCTGTAAGGGAGATACAGAAAGAGAAGAAGGAGAAGGTAAAGAAACTTCTCCCTGCAAGAAAGAGTGCCCAAAAGGAATATATACGTGACTGGCTGGCAAGGAGCCAAGAGCAGTTTGAGGATTGTATGAACCAACTGGCAGAGTATGATCCTAAGACATACGTCACCATCTACAAAGACCTTACCAAGCACATGATACCAAAGCAGACAGAAGTAAGCGTTACCCACGGAATAGATGCAGACTTCAAACAGCTCATGGCACTCGGTATGACAACCGTAGAGGACGAAGACGAGGCAGACGTACTGGATATAAGCAAAGCACCCGAGATACAGGATGCAGATTTTGAGGAACTAAACGATTTAACGGATGGCTCTAGTAACTGAACAGGAAATAGATAATCTCGTAGCGGAAAATCAGAAGCGATACGATGAGATTTATGGTCCCTACGACCCTATGACGGGCGAAGGGTGCTATAACTTTGAGCATCGTGTGAAGATAGAACTATCCGATTTCTTCATTCCTAAGATGTGGGTTCCGAAGAAGACCGCCAAATCTGTTCTGTTTAGAGGTCTGAGAAAGATGGGCAGCCTGAAAGACTACATCAACTATGTGTTGCACCAGAAGGATGATGCCCAGCATTTCCAAATGCTTACCTTTGCCATCTGTAGAGTGAGGTTCATGGAAGACCCCGAGTTTGCCCTATACGTGACCGATAAAATTGAGGATAAGAAGACCGGTAAGATGATTCCTTTCAAGCTGAACTATCCTCAGAGAAAGCTACTGAAGATTATGGAAGACCTGCGGAATGCCCACAAACCGGTGTTCGTGGTTATTCTGAAAGCACGTCAGTGGGGCGGCTCTACCCTATCACAGCTTTACATCAAATGGATTCAAGACTACAGGCGCGATGGTTGGAATGCTATTGTGCTTGCCCAACAGAAGAATACCGCCAAGAAGATTAAGGCCATGTACCGAAAAGCTTTGGAGCGGCAGCCGGGGTGGACCGTTGGGCATCCGGGCGCAAAACTTCAGTTCTCGCCATACGAAAATTCTCCCGACGATTTCCAAGTAACGGATGGTGTGAAGGCAATCAGACGAAGCACGCTGACGGTAGCATCCTTCGAGAACTTCGATTCTGTGCGTGGTAGCAACTTCCACTGCGCCCACTATTCGGAGGTAGCCTATTGGAAGAAGACACCAGAGCATGATCCTGAGGGTGTGATTTCTTCTATATCCGGTGGTATCGACCCATTGGAAGACAACGTGGAGATATTCGAGAGTACCGGTAGAGGTAATTCTGGTTTCTTCTACGACAAGTGCCAGTTGGCAATGGACCCAAAGAATAATGATGCTTATTCGTTCCTCTTTATTCCTTGTTTCTTCATCGAAAAGGATATGACTCCTGTAGAGAACAGAAGAGCATTTGCCAAGTGGCTTTTGCAGAACAGAGACCGAAGCACCTGTCCGAAGGGCTATCGTGAGACAGGAAAGTTCTTCTGGCGAATGTGGCAGAAGGGTGCTTGCTTTGAGGCGATAGAATGGTACAGAAACTACAGAAACAAGTTTACCACCCATGCGGCATGTGCTACCGAGGCTCCTATTGATGAGGAAGATGCGTTCAGAAACTCTGGTAGACTGGTATTCAATCCTTATTCTATAGACGACATGCAGGCTTTGTATAAGCAAGACCCTAAGTTTACTGCCGACATCGTGGTGAATATCAGCGTGAAGGATGATAACACCATTCCGAACTCGAAGGTGAAGCTGAGAGACGATGGAGAGGGAGACTTGAAGATTTGGGCTGTACCAAACTGTCTGCAAGTAGAGAACAGATACTTGGTGAGCGTGGATATTGGCGGTAAGAGTACGACATCGGACTATACCGTTATGACCGTGATAGACAGATTCGGTATGATTCCTACCGTGAAGGGCAAGCCAAAGGTAGTAGCGAGATACAGAGGACATGTTAGACATGATAAACTGGCATGGATGGCTGCTGCTCTAGCCCACTATTATGATGATGCGCTGCTGGTGATAGAAAGTAATACTGCCGACCGAGAGAAGAACAACAACACGGAGGGTGATCACTTCCTGACTATTCTGCAGGAGATTGCCGACTACTACGATAATCTGTATCAGAGAACGAGCAGTTCGGAGAATGTGGAAGACAATGTACTGGCGAAATATGGTTTCCAAACCAACAAGTTGACGAAGCAGCAGGTGATTGATAACTTGGAAGAGTTTATTGATGATAACCTGTATGAGGAGCCAGACAAGGAAATGTATCATGAGTTGCGCATCTATGAGCGACATGATGATGGCAGCTTGGGTAACATCGTTGGTAACGGAAACCATGATGATGTGGTAATGAGTACCGGCATCGGTCTCTTTGTGAGTCTTACGGACATGGAGAAGCCTAGCTGGAAGAAAGCGGAAAGAAGAAGCCGTGGTGGCGATGGTGTTCATACGGCGGCGAAAATTTAGGGGGAATGTTAAGTGTTAAATGTTAAGTATTAAATTTTATGGAAAGAAACTTAGAAAGACAAACTTTGAGCTTTAGCAAGGGCATGACGAATGTGCCTAGCGACTTGCTTTCAGATGATTCTGAACTGCTGGAGAGTGACGGATTTATCTTTAAGGATGGAGAAATGAAGGCGGTACAGAAGGGGGTGGAAATTACAGGTGGCGTTCCTCTTGAAGGAAAGCTGGTTTATGTTCACAAACTGGCTGACTACAGGAACCTTATAACATATATCGAAAATGGAACAAAGCTAAAATGCTATATTAACTTCAAAGATAATCAAAGCACGGATAGGAAGACGCAAACGATAGGACTAGGTTCAAAGCTGCTCGATATTAAGCACGTAGGAAATACTTTAGTCTGTGCTACAGAAGAAGGTATGCATTATATTCTGTATAAAGGAAATGTATATAAGGACTTAGGTAAGGAACTACCCATACCAGATATTAGTTTTACCTTTACAAACGAAGAAGAAAAAACAGAACTGGAGAAGGACAGAACAGTATGCAGAATGCGAACATTTGTAAGCGAAGTGAAAACAGAGGGTTATGGATATTTGTGTTATGACGAAAGCGGAAATTTCACAGGTGTAAAGGATTCGCATGACGGAGCAGCAAAATACACTCTTGATTATCATCATATTATGAATGAGTCTGACACCGAGAAATATACTAATTTTCAAAATGCAGTTAAAGGGCACGCTGCAGAAGCCATCGAATATACAAAGAATAAAAATCTCTTTGCATTTCCCTTCTTTATTCGTACTGCATTGAGAATGTTTGACGGAACAACGTTTGCCAGAATTTCGAACCCAATCGTATGCTATCCTTCAACACATAAGAACTGCAAGTTTGGACCCTGTATTTATGATTCTGACAAAAAGACCTGGGTAGTGACAGCGAACAAAATTGCCACGAATGGGGATGCTTCCTGGCAATATATGCTCATATTGAATTATTCTCACCTCAATTTTAAGATAGACTTTCCCAATAAAGATGATTGGAAGGATATAATCAAAGAGGTCGTGGTGTTTGCATCTGACGATGTTATTCCATTTGAGATAGATTCTGACTGGTCTTTCAAAACCGTAAGTGAACTAAACGGAAAGACTTATTATGATTACGTAACAGCAGATCATTATTCTGCGAAAAAAATAACATTCAATTGGCATACCTACCAAGCAAGAGAGCTGATAGAACCTGTTTATAAGACAGAGCGCAAGATAATAGACGAACTCCTAGGAAAGACACAGTTTTTCAAGTTGTTCTCGTTAGAACTTAATTCGGAATATCTTGATAACATCTGGCATGACGCTTCTGCTTATGATGAAACTGTTTCTGACGTAAGAATCATGCCGGAAGGAAGACTATCAAACTTGAAAGAACAGGAGCAGTTAAAGGTGGACGATTATTACGGATGGACTAATCTAACATCTTCAAAACTGTTCAGTTATAACAACAGAATAAATCTGATAGGAGTAAAAAGATACCCATTCAAAGGGTTTACTATATTCAGAGCTGGTTACACAAGCCCAACAAATGCTTATGGGTTTGTGAAATACTATGTGCATATAGTTTCACAAACCATGGACACTTGGGTGTTGTCTAACGCTCTGCTGATAGATAAGGACTACCAGCCTTATAACGACTGGTACTTTTATCCTGATCCAAATGCAAAGGAGATGCTTATCATGGTAAATAAGTACCAAGAGGGCAAAACATACTACTACAACATCAGCCTGCAAACACATCCTATGTTAAACGGAAGCTATAGTTTCACAGCTTTGCCTCCAACTTTACTAGCTACAGGTAATGATATAGCAAACAAACAGACTGGAGGTTTTGAAGATTTGAACTCTAACATATATACCTCAGTAGTCAATAACCCATTTGTATTTGAGGCATCGGGAGATAATACGGTTGGAACCGGAAAGATACTCGGAATTATTGCCAACACGGAGGCGGTAAGCCAAGGTCAGTTTGGTCAATATCCATTGATGGTATTTACGGATGAAGGTATCTACGGCTTGTCGGTTAACTCAGAAGGACTCTATAGCAGAGCCTATCCAATATCAAGAGAGGTATGTAATGAGGATTCGCCACTGGTGCCGACGGACAGGCTTGTGTTCTTTGCTTCAAAGAAAGGACTGATGGCGGCAAGCGGTGGAAGCGTAGCCTGTATGAGCGAGCAGATGAGGGGAAGAGTACCAAGGAACTTTGCAACCTTCGGTGAAGGCAAGTTCCTGGATTTTCTGAAAGGATGCCTTATCGCCTACGATTACAGAGACTCCATATTGAGAATATTCTGCAAGGGGAAATCATACCAATACATATATAATATGGTAGATAAGACCTTCTCAATGGTGAATAGCGGAATAGAGGCACAGGCGGTAGTGAATGATTATCCGGATAATCTGATACAAGATACTAACGGAAACGTTTATTCGCTTACAGCAAAGCCGGACATCAACGAAGATACGGAAAGCTATAGCGGATCATTTACGACCAGACCTTTGAAGCTGGGCGGCAGCATGACGTTGAAATCGCTGAGAGCGGTGAAGCATCTGTTTGATTCGGACGAAGGAACGATTGGGCTGGAGATATACGGAAGCAACGACTGTAAGCACTGGTGCAAGCTGCCAAGCTTGGCTGGTAAGCCTTGGAAATACTTTACTTTCAAGTATACGCTGCAGAACTTCAAGGCTGCTGATGCCTTTGCTGGCAGTATAGTGGAGGTACAAAGCAGACGAGAAGACAAAATGAGATAATTCTTTCATACGCGCTAATTTATGATAACATGAAAAAGGCGGCTGCTCATCACGAGTGGTCGCCTTTAAAATGAGTTATGAAATACATTTTTAAAAACATGATTCTCTTTATATGTGTGTTATCTGTTTTTGATATTATTTATGCAATATGCTACGATGTAGCCTAATACGAAGCAGTAAAGATGGAGAAGTCCGTTGACATTCGGCACGGCCATGGTGCAAATAATGAACGGCATCGCTTTCTTTAATGCCTCTTTCCATCGTCCTGTCCTACCCCACATCAAACCAAAGGATGAGAATAGGAAACCGGAAAGCCCCATTGTAGGCTGACTAACATACATGGGCAGCAGACTAGCGACAGAGGCAACAGCCAGAGAAGTGACTGGTTTCATATCGTTCTTTATCTGCCAAAGCACCAGAAGGTTTACGGCAAGATGAAAGCCGTTGACATGGAAGAAGCTATACAGGATATGATTCTGCCAAGGGCAACCGGGATAGAAACCGACGTGCCAAGTACACAGAACGAGGCAGATGATGCTAAGCACCAGCTTTGTTCGAAAGTTTCTTCTTACGAAGGTCCATTTCTCTGTAATTTTTTCCATACTTCTTATAGTAAGCGAAAATGAATTTGAGATTACTTGGCTGGATAAAGAACTCGGGTGCAGGCTCAGAAACAAGGAACTGGCAGATAAACCATAAAGATTTGCCCACGAACTCCTTTCGCTGCGTCATTTCGTTCATCCTATTGAACAGCGTATAGTACAACTTCTGACGAATCGGTTTCATACTATCCACCTTTGAGAAATCGCCGACTGCCATTCTACGGAGTATATCCCAAGCTCTTTTGGGAGAAACATAGTATCTGGGTGCAGGAGAATGAACCACCTTTTCCCAAGCCTCCTGTTGAGAATGGCAATTAGGAGCTATCTCCCGATACGCCTTCATCAAATCATCCCTCTGTCTGTCAATCAATTCGTAATTTGCTCTTGCCATATAAATGCTACATTAAGATGTTGCAAATATACATATTATTTAGAATATGACCAAATAAGCGCATAAAGATTTAAATAAGTTTAATATTAGGCTGGTTTTCATGGTGTTACGAAACAAAAAGTTTAACTTTGTAACAAAAATAATATATATATTCTAATATTTGTTAGTAAAAGATGAAATTAAACCATAAATTCGTAACAAAAATGAGAACAAAACAGGAATCGCCTCTCTCGGAAGAGGAGGAAGCCTTAGTTATGGAAGGCTTATTGAGTAGGAAGATTTGGAGGTTCTATGAACTTCTATCAAAGTGGGCACCCATCCCATTGATGCTAGGTCACTGGTACGGCGTATGGGACTATGGACATTATCCCTAGACCAACAATATTAGATACCGATTTCAACGGGAACTGCATCATCTGGATTTATGTACTGGCATACATTTATATGCCACTGACCATGATACCGGTAAGTTTCTTCTTCAGATACTGCTGGATTTTCCGTATTCCGTTCTTCTATTTTTTCGGTATCAACGCAATCAGATTGTATTATCAGCACTGGTTCATCACTCCCGAGCAGTTAGAGATGCACCATGTGTTTATCATATTCACTTTAATGCTTTACGCTTATGGATTTATCAAAATCGCTCTATCGAATAGCAGAATCTGCCTTCGGGATGCTAAGAAACGATGAGTGCGGGTTTACAGAGGAAGAAGAGAGGATTGTGCAGAGGAATCTGCTGTACTGGATGGAAAGGAAGCATCACTTTGACGAACAACTGGGCAGAGCCTGTATCGCCAACATCTATTATTTTGATGACGATGTTCACAAAAAGTATGCGCCTTACTTCGGGTTTGATGAGTTGAAGGATGATTATGACCGGCTATCTTGGAACATACCGGACTACAACTTCTGGGATTTTGCAGTAACGATGAATAAGATTTATGCTGACCATATAGACGTGGTGGGCAAATGGTCGAAGAACAAAGACACCACAAGAAAAAGAATTTCGGAACTGGCTATCAGTTTCCTCTGTGACGAATCGACAAACCACCCTACAGATAAAATCTGGTGGTATATGAATAGCTAAGTTGGAACACGGCAAAAGCTATTAAAAAGCCTTTTATCTTTGTAGCCATTAATCAATAATAATGGTATATGGCAGAGATAGTACATACATTTTTACAAGAGCACCTGTACAGATCGGCATTGGTTATTGCCATCTGCATGGGTGCTCTTATTATTTCTATGGGCGTGGACCTGTTCTTCGGCATCAAGAAAGCGAAAGAGAACGGACTGGCTACGACAAGTACAGGATTCAAGAAGACTTGCGACAAGGCGAGGAAATACTTCTCTCCCTTCATGGTGACGGTCTGCATAGACCTGATAGCCTGTACGGTTCTCCCCTTCCCTGTCTTCTCTATGATATGGGCAGGCTATTGCGTGTTCTGTGAATTTGTAAGCGTAAGAGAGAAGAGCTGGCAGAAGGCTGAGATACGGAAGCAGGAGAAGACGGTAAGCATTCTTCTGGAGAATAAAGAAGATCTTGCTAAGGCTTTTGCTGAGATTATGAAGGAGCAGGGAAAGGAGGAGAAGAAATGAGACTGATTAAGAGAATTTTTGTTCATTGTACTGCATCTTCACAGAAATGGGGCGTGAAGGAACTTTGGGATGAGTTTAAGCGCAAAGGCTGGAATAACCCAGGGTATCATTACGTGATTACTGCTGATGGTGGGATTCACCAGATGCTTCCGGTAGAAATGGTTAGCAACGGTGTGAAGGGATATAATGCTACGGCTATCAATGTGGCTTATGTTGGCGGCATCAACAAGAAGGGAAAGGCGGTAGACAACAGAACTGAGGAACAGAAGAAATCACTTATCACTCTGCTCACTCAGCTGAAGAAGAAATATCCGGATGCTGAAATCTTGGGGCACAGGGATATTTCGCCCGACAGGAACCATAACGGCGTAGTGGATCCTTGGGAGAGAATCAAGGAGTGCCCTTGCTTTGATGCTAAAGTTGAATACAAAGAGATATAGCTTATGAAATGGTATGACATAAGGTTTTGGAAATGGGCTTGCGTCGGCTTGGTGATTGGGGTTATCCTATTGGCATTTACAGGATGCAAGACGAAGGAGTATATCAAGGTTCCTTCTGTTAGAACTGAATACATCGTGAAGACTGATACTTTTGCTAAGTTGGATAGTATCTACATGAAGGATTCGGTATATGTTTTTCAGAAAGGTGATACGGTTTTCCATAACAAGGTGGTTTACCGTGACCGGTATCATAATATATATAAGGTGAAGACGGACACGATCATCAAGAGGGATTCTGTCTCCGTTCCTTATCCTATAGAGCGACAACTGACGAAGAACGAGCAAAGGCTGATGTCGCTGGGCAGATGCTATATCGCTTTCCTGTTCATACTGGCGGCTTGCGCGATTGGGTTTACTCTCTGGTACAGAAACAAAAAATGCTAGCTTATGGCGAAGATTAGCGAAGAACTGCAGATGATTGATTCGCTCCTGATGGAATTTCATGAGCGGATTCAGAGCGGAAGATGCTTAACTAACAAACAGCAAAATGCTTTCATGTTAGATTTTCTGCACCGCATCGCCAACAAAGACGAGCCCATCAGCAAGGCTGAGGAATGCGGCTATGTTCATGTTTCTAGGGCTACCTTTGACCGCCTTGTGAAAGAAGGCAGGCTGCCAAAGGGTAAAAAGCGGAAAGGATGGACCGAGCTGGTTTGGTACGAAAAAGATTTAGATAAATATGTAGATAGATTGGTATAGATTTTACTTTTTTATTTTTAGTTAGTTGTATTAATTAGGTTTTAAGTAGATTGTTTCATTGCAAAAAGAAATCCCCACTCGGCTGTGATAGCTGGGTGGGGATTGTGGGTTATTTATTTCATGAATGCCATCCAAATAGTTTGGTTCTTGATGGTGGTACGGTGCCCGAATATAGGTTTGTAATCGGTGATAGCCTTTAGCACATCACTAACCTTTATCTGCTGCTCGTTCCACTTGAAAATGAGCGTTCCGTTTGTTTTCAGCACCCTCATGCCCTCATGGATAGAATCGTTGATGAATGCTTGCCAATTTTCGGGCAGCTTACCATATTTCTTGCATAACCAAGAGTTCTGTCCTACCTTTAACAGATGAGGAGGGTCGAAAACTACCATATTAAATGTCTCATCTTCGAATGGCAAATTAGTGCAATCGGCTATCATATCGGGTTGTACGTCTAATTTGCGTCCATCACATAATGTGTCGTGATATTCTCTTATGTCGGTAAAAAGTACCTGTGGGTCCTGCTTGTCGAAATAAAACATACGAGATCCGCAACACATATCTAATATTCTTTTTTTCATACACTATCTTTTTGTTAGTTTAATTGCCTTTATAAGGCGATGATCTCCTGCTATTTTACCGGAATCTTTCTTACCATGGTAATAACCAAATCTATAAGCCCAATATCGGGTTTTATAGACTTTCTTCATTATCTTCTTAGCTAATCTAATCTTCATTATTTATCTTCTAATAGCACTTATCGATTAAGTTACCAACAACCTTTACCTGTATGCCATGGCTTATATAGCTGTATAAAGGTTCTAAATTCAACTGGTATGTCCCATTGAGCCACATAACGTCTCTTGTTTTGGAAAAGGGCCAAGGTCGTATTCAAGCATATCGTGTTCATATATGTCAACCCCACAACAATCTCTCATACCGGTACGTTGGCAGACGGTTTCAGGGTTAACTTCCTTTTTATGGCAGGTAGCCCCCTCATACCATAAAATAAATGTACCGAATGGAGTATTAACCAAAGAACCTTTAACCCATTCCCCGTTATCAAGACGTTTAGCCTTAAACTTTATATTTTCTTTATTCATACTTTATCCTCCTTTGCGTTACACGTTGCTTGGTCTCCTTCATAGTAAGGAGCACCAACTTTAGGTAATATTTGAGTGCTCCTATTACAGGAACATTGCATTACCCAAGGTGCGTTTACCTTTCCACATCTAGGGCATATCCATCCTTCTTGTGCCATAACTATTCCTCCTTTTCTTCTAATATTTTTCTTATTTTCGAAAGCTCTTTGGCTATATTGTCAATACTTACCATTATTCCAATAAGAACAAATGCCACAAAACATATTGCTAAATCCATATCTATTCCTCCTCAATCAATGATTACCATTTCTCTACCATCAATATTAGCGTGCTTTAGACATTTTATATCTCTTATCCAACTCTGGCTGTCTGTTCTAACAACAAGAGTTTCTGAACCACACTTAGCAATCATAGAAACAATTTCTTTCTGTAAATTCATTAAAGTCATAACTATATTCTATTCTTTTTTACCCTCTCCCTTTTACAGGAGAGGGTGGTTAGTTACTCTGTTAATTGCATGTAGTACCTTCATCTTTTAAATTCTCAATTCTTCTAGTTAGAATATTGAGGTATTTTTCCATAGCTTCAAGCTGTTCTGTCATTCTAACAAACTGGAAACTTCCCACTTTCATTTGAGCGTCCTCTAATGATAAGAATTTACGTAACTTATCAACCTTTTCTGTCAGTTCTTGTTGTTCTACAGCTAGTCTATCCAAAAAAGTCTCGGCTGGTTTGTAAGTTTCATCAAACACACTCTTAGGAGACCAAGACTTATATCCGTCCTTGTACTCTACTAAGTAGCCATCTTCCTCAACGGTTGCTGGCTTAATTTCTCTACCTAGCACTTTCTGTGCTTCTGTAACAGTCATAGGTTCTGCCTTTATGACCTTTGTACCAATATACTTTTTCATAATTACTTATATTTAATCCCATAAGGGATGGTTAATCTTTATAAGTATTTGCATCTAAATCAATAGCTACAAATCCCATTGTAGTACTAGGAATTCCGTTCCGAACCACACTTATATTTTCGGAAAAAAGAACTACTGTATGTTTGCGACCTTTAATATCTGGTATTTCGTATCTTTCATACGAATGTCTATTACTCATAATCTATCTATTTATATCCTTTGCAGGATGGTTAATAAATCACAACACAATCATCAAATACTGATACACTATCAACATTCATGGGGTTCCCATTCTCTTGTGTACCATGAGAATATGGGAAGCAGACTTCCATAGTCTTATCCTCAATCTTTGATAATTCGTTAATCAATTCTTCTACTGTCATATTCTATCTTTTATGCCAGAAGGCGGTTAGCTTAACTGCTTTATAATAGCTTCAAGAGCAACGATTACCTCACCATGGGTAAGTGGTGTCCCAAAAGGCTTCTCTTCAGCTAATTTATATATCACATTCTTCACTCTAGAATAAAGAACCTGAGTATTGTTTGTGAATGCTTCCATACTACACCTCCATTTCTGAGTTAAGTCCTAGCCCAAAGAGAAGGTGCTGGAGTTGATGAACAAATTGGATAGGTGGCATTATCTTTTCTCCATTTGCGCACACAACAAAAATTCTGTTTTTATAATCATCAATGTCTGGATGCAAACTTACCCAACCAATCATGTATATATTGTATGGTTGTAGATAATGTATTATTTTATCATTTGCTTTAAGGATTTTCTCTGTTAAAGGAATCCCATACACCTCTTGACTTTTTGATATTATATATACATTGTTACCGAAGCTACCATGTACATATTCGCTGACTTTAATTAAATCAGAATCCGCAAATCTATAGTCTACAACTTTGCATAATTTTCCACTGGCAAATATCAAATCTCCTGGAATATATTCTAACTTTTCCATACGCTTTACTTCATTAAACTAAGTTCTTTCTAGCCCAAGCTTCTGCCTTTGGCTTAGTTTTGAACTTTTTATCTACTTCATGCCAAACTCCATAAGGAGCGGTCTTATACTCGATGAGAAACAAACCTTTCTCAATTTTGACTATTCTATATTCAAAATACATACGCTTTACTTCTTAAAACGCAATTCTAAAATCCTTACCTTTCAAAGTAGGTCTCTTTTTAAGGACGAACTTTGTTAAATCTTCAAAATCTATCGGGAAGAGCGCACAATATTTATACTTTAATGTGCAGATGAATCTTCCGTTGAGCATAACATCAAAAATAAAAGTCTTCATACTTACTCCTCCTCTTTAGTTCCATACTCCTGTTGTAACTTCTTGACCTCGCTCACGAACTTGCTAGTATCAATATCACAATCAATTACCTCTTGATGGTTTTTGATAGCGTCTTCTATCAGATGGGTGCATTCTTCGGTAAAACCACAGATATGATCACCTTCGATGGTGTAGAGATACTTGTGGGTGTTGTAGTAAGCACACTGGCAGAGAGATAAGCCCTCTGAGTTGAGGCGGTCCCGTACATCGGGATTGTTGATGCGAAGGACCACCATCTTACCCTTGCTTGAATAGTACTTGCGGTATTTGATTCGGTCTGCTATAGCTACCAACAACAGGATAGCTAGCACGATGATAACATCTGTTTGAATTGTATTCATAACTTTCATTTTTTATTGTTTGTTTATCTTAAGCCGGTCATTCTTCCAGGATTTTGAATGTTCAGTTCCTTGTTGACATCATGTAGGCTGACGGATGGCAATGTATGCGTATCGGGATCTAAACCCTTCGACTTGCAGTAGTTTCTCCATGCCTCTATGCCATGAGGTTTCTTTGCATCCTCTATCGCTTTCAGACGCTCTTCTTCTTTTCTGCGCTCGTCCTCTACCCTTCCACGCTCCTTCAGCAGGTCTGCCTCGTAAGCTATCAAGGATTTCATTATATCCTGTGGATTGATGGTTTTACCGTTGTTGATGAGTTTGTTGTATTCACCATTGGTGAAGGCTACAAAGAAATAATCAAGTTCGGCAGGAGTTATGTAGAAATACTTTGTACAGATACGCTGAGCGAGCAACTGAATCTGATAATCTGTTGCATTATCGTAGGCGCCCAGATAATAGAGAAGGTCTATCAGTCGTCCTGTTACCCATCCTACGAGGTCTCTGAGTCCACCACGTTTCTGAATATCCAACATGGTTTCCTTATTCTTCTTTATAGCCTCAGTTAAGGTTGCAGGACGCTGATAGTTTGCCTTATCCTTGATGATAGGCACTCGCGATGAGTCGGGCAGCGCGCTCTGAACGTTGGATATTCCGTTGTTGTTCATAATTTACAGGTGTTTCTATTTCGTCTTCCCATCTTTCACCATTCAGATAAGTGAGTGGATGCATGCGGAAGGGTATATTAGCATGAGGTACGATCGGGTCGGTCGGCTTGCGGGTCGATGCCACGTAAGCAGGAACGGCTGCCATGCAAGCTAATTTATCGGCTAGCTTTAGTCTGTTCCACTTTTCTTCTGCCTTTTTTCTACCTTTCTTATAAGAATAAGCTTCCCAAAACTCCTCAAATGTTGGAGCTGGCTCAGTTTGGATGATAGCAGAAGATTCTTCAACCTCTAAGTCTACCGTCTCCACTTCGGCATGATTGCCGAACAACTCAGAAGGCTTGTAATACTTACCCGTAAGCGCCCATCTTGCACCAGCTACAAAAGCATCTTGAAGTGGTTCGCTTTCCGAATATTTATTAGCCTCCGAAAGGATTTCCTTTAACGTTTTCATAAACTATATGATTTTGATGATTTATACCCAACCGGCACCCGAGTTCTCGAGTTCTCGCTTGCAATAGTTAATACTGATTTTATCCTCAGGCTCTGGTATTGGAGTGCCATTCATGCTCGCATAGTCGAGAAAATTACGGATAACCGATGATGCCTCTGCGGTAGTAAGAGCCGAAAGCGGCTTAAATGCATCGTTTCCGTTTTTATCTTTCTCTCCTGTATAAAACGGCACAGGGCATACGTGAAGCTGAATTTTATGTAATGTGTCGTAGAATGTTTCACCATTCTTCATTGCCCAATACGAAATCATGAAGTGTATATAACGCTGCTGACTGTCGGTTTGGACTGGGTAAAACTTCTTAATCTCGATTTTATGTTTGTTCTCCTTAAACCTCTCGATATCTTTGAAGAAACGAAGATAATCTTTCGGATTATTTAAATCATATACTGCCATAATTATTTTTTTTATTTATATTTCCAAATATAACCATAAGCCATATCTGTTTCTCCTCTAGCTGCCTTTGCAATAAATCCTTCATCAAACCTTAATGCATGTGCCGCATCAGTAGGACTTGCCCACTCTGCTATTTGTCTACCATTTGGTAGAGACATTAGTATTCTTTTTCGATTCTTTGCATTGGCACGCTCTCTACATGTACCATAATTAAAATTATAATGACTTGTACACCACTCAAGGTTATCTGCGCAATTATTACTTTTTATTTCATCCTTATGGTTTACAACTTTATAATTGTAAGGGTTTGGGATAAAAGCCATTGCTACCAAACGGTGAATCGCTATTGGCTTTGAAACACCATTTTTAAATATGGTTACATAACCATATCCTGAGTTTTTACGAACAACAGGCTTTAATATCTTTTCTGGTATCACAAAGCCTTTTAATACTTTATGTTTTCTTGACAAAGACTTCACTCTACCTAAGTTGCTAACTTGGTAGTCTGGATAGCCTTCAATACCTTTCCAAATTTCATTATCCATATAATTACATTAGATTGATTACTAAACCCTTGCAAGAATAGTCGGTTGGTACACCGAGGACCTGCTGGAATTTGTTTACGGCAACATCGGGGTTAAGATGGCGTGCTGAACCATGAATGAGGACGATGCGCTTGGCGGTATTGGCTGCCTTGCATTCGTTGAGATACTCGATAGAGTGAGCCAGACTCATGTGGGAAAGACGGATGCGGTCGGCTTGGCTGACTATCGTCTTGCCTTCGTTTACGGCTTTTTCTAGGAGAGAATCATCATAGTTGCATTCTGCCAAAAAGTACCGGCACCCTTGAACTACATTTTCCATATTGTAGCAATCGGTGAAGAACATCATGGTTCCCATTTCCGGATGATGAATAAGGAAAGAGAAGCAAGGAACATCGTGTTCTACCTTCATCGGGGTGATACTGAAAGCACCTAGATGATAGGTCTGTTCTTTAATCATGCCTTTTACTCCCTTGCATTTCTCGGATAACTCTTCGGTAGAGTAAGCATCGATTCCTGCTCTCAGAAAGTCTTTGGCATTTTTTGCATGATCGCCGTGGGAGTGACTGATAATCACTCCCACGCATTTTGATGTTTTGAGGTTTGCAACTTTCTTTACTTCCTGCAACGGACGACCTGCCTCTATACAGAGCTGCTGACCATTACTTGCCTCCAGTACGTAGGCATTGCCAAGACTATTGCTATTGACTACTATCAGCTTCATACTTAACTCAAGCTAAACTTTTGAGCCTGTTGCTGCTCATCATGTACTTCTTTGGCATTCATAACTTCACCGGTATCAGCATTGACCGTGATAACGTTCTTTGCCTCAGCAAACTCCTCATCACGCTGAACGATGGCAGAAGGAACATCATCGACTGTCATTGCGGTCTGCATTTCGATAGAAAGGTAGCCATACTTAGAAAGAAGGCGACGAAGGACCGTTTTTGTTGCCATATCATTGAAATTACCATACCATCCAACAGTATTACCTGGTCCTAACTCGGCTTGTTTCTGAGCCATTTCAGCCAACTGCTGATTTGTCATTTTACAGTTACGAAGAGTTGCAGAGTACTTCTTGGCGTATGAGCACATATCATCAAGAGACATATACATCATCTTGCGGAATCCATTGGTAAGCTCTAAGAAAGCGAAATATCCGACAATTCTGTTGGAAGTCTTCTCCCCATCAAGATGAAGTTCACCAGAAATCTTGTCGTAACCTTGATACTCTCCTTCATAGACTACATCAGCATTGATGTTCTTGTAGAGACCGGAGCGAATAGCAAGCTGATAAAGACCCTTGTAACCAACAATCATCGTAGGAGTATTGCCATAAGGTACGATATAAGCATATCCCAACTGCTTGTTGAGCGGAAGATGAAGGGATGCTGCCTTCATTGCCTCAGCCATCAATAAACGACCATCACAAGCTAGAAGCTTATCATCCGATGTGACTAACTCCATGAGGGATGCAGCAAAAGTTCCTGCATTCTCCTTCATTACATTCTTCAACTGCTCTTGGTAGTAACTATTGTCGAGTACTGCCTTGAAATTACTAACTGCTACTGCCTTCTGAGAAGGCTGTGCTTTTGCTACTGCTGTATCTGCCATGATTACTTCTCCTCTTCTTTATGATTGATTAATACCTTAGTGATACCAGCCAAGGCTATTGTTCCCAAAGCAAGGTTGATTTCACCACTTTCCGGAAAAAGTTCTTTTGGATCAACCTCTACTCGATCGTGGTTATCTAACCACTTCTTTATCCGGCTCGAATCCGTTCCGTCCTTCATGCCTCCTCCTAACGCTAGAGTACCTTTGATAAGGTCTTTGTCAACCAACATTTCTAATTTTAAAGTTTCTGCCATGTTTTTTATTTACTTATTGATTTGATTAATTCTTCTTTTGTTTTAAACACTTCGCTTTCTTTCCTTGTAGGGAAAACTGCGAACTTATACTGAATAGAGCAAGGTGCCTTGCCTATCTGCTGAAAGAATACACCTACGATGTTTGCATGTCGGATTTTGTACCCATCGAGCAGATAGACTGCATCACCTATATCGAACTTAGTCTTGATTTGCATGATGCGTTTAAATCCATTGTGGCCAGAGCGAAATACTCAACCTTCAGTTTATCATCCTTTGATACTACAAGACGGATTTGCTGACCGCCTGTGCTGAGCGGATGGTTAACACTTTCGCATTCATCGAGCACAACAGGGACCGAAACATCATAGAACTGACCGATAGTGCGAGCGATGTCGATTCCGGCATTCACCTTTGCAGCACCATTGAGGCGGCTGTAAGGCACACCATTGTGATAACATTCGCAATAAGGTTTCTTCTCACCATCGAGTTTTGGAAGGAACAGACTCCATTTTACGAAACGGAAGTGCTGATTGACCTTGTCTTCAAGAGCCTTGCAAGACAACTGATAGAACTCGTTTGTGATGTTGAGTTTATCATCAATATCATCAAGCTGCTCCTGGAAGATGGCTTTATCCTTCTGCGCTGCTTCGATATGAGTCATTGTGTTGTCGTAAGATGCTTTTGAGGCGAGGAGTTCGAGGACTTCATCGTATCTGTCAGCGAGCGGCTTTCGCTCTTCAGCGAGTGCTTGAAGTAACTTGTCGCTATCCTCGTTGTTATCTGATGGTTTGTCGAGTTCTGCCTGCAACTCACCAATCTCTTTCACTACCTGCTGATACTCTTCCTTAGAGGCGAGAATCTCCTCGTAGGTGCTAGGAACATCGGCATCAACTTCTGCCTTATGCTTTTCAGCTTCAGCGAGTGCTTGGTGAGCCTTAACGAGCTGGTTTGTGGTGGTCTGACGATCATCATTCAGTTTATCCAACTCTTTATTAAGTTCTGTGTATGCGCTTTGTAGTTTGGAAAACTCATTGTTGAGTTCTTTCATATCCTCTGCCTTGCGAGAGTTGAACCGGTTCTGAGATTCCTGTTTGAGGAGCTGAACATCACCGAGAGGGAGAGCCTGACCGCAATGAGGGCAGAAACCTTCCTTATCATCCCATTCCCAAGTGCGCTTGGCAATCTCATCGCTGCGCTTGTTCAAGTCACTAACCTTCTTCTTGCATTCTTCAATCTGAGTGTTTATCTGAACCTCGGTGGTAGGATAGCCACTCATGACTGCTTTGAGGTTATCAACCGTAGATTCTGCCTTGTTGAAGGCTGCGTTGGCGTTGAGAACATCGCTTTGGTGCTTGGTCATATTATCGGTAGACTCCTTATCTGCGCCCTGCTCCATCATTCGCTTGCGTTTTTCAGCAAATTCAATTTTCTTGCGGATTCCGTCAAGGCGAACTCTGTCTGCTCCACCTGTGCGAATCTGCTGAATCTTGTTGTCTATCTCAACCAGTTCTTCTTTCAGCTCATCCTTTTCTTTCTCCATGGCCTCCCAATCCTGCTTTGGTGGAAGGGTCTTGTCAAGTTCGGCAAGTCTGATAGGGACCGCATCGAGTTCCTTCTGAACTTCTGTACGCTTGTGCTTTAGGTGGTGAAGGATGGCATCAACGTCTTTCTGTTTGAGGAGTTCAACAAGATAATCGTACTTCTCTTCGCCCTTCGTGATGTCTTCGACTGAAATGTCACCTGCCAACGACTGAAGGAATGCACGCTGATTCTGCCAAGTCATACCAAGGAACAGATTAGGACAGACACACCACGCAAATAGGTCTTCTTGGAAGATTCCGTTAACTACGTTGCTGAAATCTCCGGCGGTAGTCAATTCGCCATCAATATAGTACTTGAAGGTGTTGGTGCATTTATCACCTTTCCACTTGTCGGTCAGAACTCGCTTGAACGAGATTTCATCACCATCTACCAACATAACCAACTCGGATGAATGCTCTATCTCCTTGATAATATTGTGATTCTCATCGAAGGTTTTGATGTCGAGCTGCATGCCATTGGTATCAGTACCGAATAATGTGTACATGATGGCTTCTGCGATACTTGTCTTTCCTGCTGCGTTCTTACCGGAGATTATTGTTAAATTCTCTCCGAAGTCAACATGCTGTTCTCTTATTCCCTTGAAGTTCAAGAGAGAAAGAGACTTAAAAATTATTTTCTTCATTGTTTTTTAAATATTCTTGTTCATAAATCCATTTGTAACCACGAATAGATTTGTACGTATGGCGAGCACAAGCCTCAATATTTTTCCTTGAAACGTTCATTGCTTTAGCTGCACATACTACACTTTCATAAACAGACACAACCGAGTTTGTTTTAATATCTATTTGGTAAATTTTCTTTTTACGTTTGTCAATCTTGTTGATATATTTCACTCCTTTCTGATAATCATCCAAGAACATCCACTTAAATCCTCGGCTTTGAAACATTTCTCTACCATGATGTATATGATTACCTAAAGTTAGAGCACACCTAGATATTGGTGATTGAGGAATATTTAGTACTCTTGCCGCCTCAGTCGCAGAGCACCATTCTTTAATCAAGTTCCCTTTTAAATCCAACTGAACGATACGTTTATTTGAAGGATTCGCTTCTCCTACAGGAAGACCATGGTAATTTTTCCAACAAACAAAGCCAAGAGATTCTCTTGCATGCCTCATATTCTCAGATGGCGAACACCATTCTAGATTATCAACGCAATTGTTATGTTTATTTCCATCTAAGTGATTGACTTGCTCTTTGTTATATGGATTTTTGATAAATGCTTCTGCAACTAATCGATGAACAGTTCTTTTTTTATTGTATTTACTTAGGTGAACCGCTAAATAACCAGAGCTTATAACATTAGATGCAAGTATCCTTCCTTCAGAGTTTCTTACTCTTCCAAGATTGCTCACCTGATACCATTCATATCCTTTAATGTCTTTCCACTCTTCTTCCATCATAGCCTCCTTTCTTATTAGTTCGTTTCTTCATTTTTATCTTTGTTTAAAGTTTCTTCTTTTTCTCTCAGTTCCTTATCGTATTCCTCGAATGCCTTTGCTGTAGCGTAGGTGAACTGGTCGCTATTGCGCATGGCGTTCAAGATAAGATTTTTGAGGTCTTCTGGCGATGCGTGCATGAATGCGTATGCCTTCGGAATGGTTCTGTCACCCATGAGGACTATGCAACGGAAATGCTTTGCCTCATCCCCCATCTTGTCAACTATATCAAGTACCTTCTTGATATGATTGAAGAAATTCTGTCTGATATTCTTTTTCATGATTTTGTTTTAAAACCTGCCCATGCTCGGGTGTTAACCGAGAAATGGGCATGGAAAATATATAAACAACAAACTAAGCCTTATCTGTTGATCCTAAACCACTACGAGTGCCGGTTACTTTGCCAAGTTCCAAGTTAGTATCTGGAACGTAAGTGAAGGCGCCTTGACATATGCGTAGGGAATAAGGGATGATAAACTTGAAACCGAGCAGGCGCATGATGCGATGCTTTAATCTCCATCTGCCCGACTTGACGATGGCATGGACTTCTTCGCCATAGCCGCAATCAATCAAACCGAGAATTATATCAAGATTTGCTCTGACCTTGCCTAGATAGTCGCCATGTAGGAGCCATGAGGGGAAATAAACATCTAACAACATTCCTTTGCCCGACATGCCACTACGTGGCTGAATCAGCATCTTCATATTTGAAGGAAGTTGTATCTTGAACCCGAGCGGAACGTAAAAGCGTTTGTTTGGAGATACTTCCGTGTCCTTGCTGCAATGAAGGTAGTAAGCGGCATCAGTCTCATACGCCTTTGTCGGAAAACACCCATGTGTTACCAATTCTACATTGATTTTTGTACCTGATTTACTCATTATTATATATATAAGTTTATGATTTACTTTTCGATTAATGGTAATACATTATGTTTCTTCAACTCTTCATACAAGAATAGTCTGCCTTTCTGAGTCCACTTTGTGTGCATCACAGAACCGGACGAACCATCCTTATGCTCGATAGAAATAGTATCTGACTGAACATAACCGCTTGGAAGATACTTGGCATAGAGAATCCATTGACCGCCTACCTTGTGCTGAATACCAAAGTTTCTAAGAAGAATATTAAAAGACTTGGCTGACTGTCCGTAGTCTTGTGCTATCTGAGTTGTCGTGACGGTCTCCTTGCTCGCAAGAATCTTGTCAACATAGGTAACCTTCGGTTGCATGGTGGCTATTGTTCCACTTAGCTCAACAATTTCTTTCGAACTTGCTGCAAGTTGTCTTTCCTGTTCTTCAAGTTTCTCTGCTTGGTCTGCTGCGAGTCTCAAAGCTTCAGCGAATGTAGTTGGAACTTTAGTAACCGATACTTCCTTGGTTTCCAACTCTTCCCAACGAAGAATCAGCTTTGCCCTTGCCTCATCATTGAACTTGGTAGCAACATACAGGCATTCGGTCTTGCTAAGTATATAGCAAGGTCTGTCTTGATTGTTGGCATCCTTGTAAGAGCCGAGCGGAAATTTCCGTTGGGCTATTTTCTCCCAAGCTGGCTCCATGTTTCTAATAGATTCAAGTACATCAGAGTGCCGCTTACCTGTAATTTCAGCTATCTCTAGCGAGGTCATGGTTTCTCGTTTCATGATTTCACTTCCATTCATCATAATTCTTTTCTATTTTAAGTCGTTCAACTTCCTTTTTGTAGAACTCGATGAGTTCTTGCAGCTCGAACAGAGACCAATTCTTGGCTTGACGATGTTTCCATTCTAGCAATTCCATCTTCTTTGAGCCAAGTTTCTTTTCTAGATACTTGCCCAAGTATATCAGATGAGAGCTGTTGAATCTGTTATCATATTGGCATTCGATAGTCACGTTGTCCGGATCAAATCTCGTTGCCATGTGAATGCGACCCCAATAATGGCTTGCGTCTCCTTTAGAGAAAGGTAAGATACGCCTGCAAGTTGGGCATTGAAACACGCCTTCATCGTTTACGTCACGAAGTCTTATGTAGAGTGAAAACCATCTATCGAGTTTCTTAATAAGTGCTGGCTTGCTAAGTCCGGCTTTCGCCTTCTTCTTTTCCTGTTCCTTCTTGGCTTTATCCCAAGGAGTCTTCTTTATAGGTGTCCTCTTGAGAGGAGTTTTCCTTTTTAAACCCATATTGCACGTAATTATCATTTGTAAAGTTTGAATACTCGCCCTCGGGCTTTCCGATGTCTGAGGACACATTTTTAATTTTCGAGTTGAGGATATTAATTTTCCTCAGCTTTGACTCGAAGATTCCCAAGGGTGCCCAAGGGTTTCTTTCGAGTTCTCTGTATATTTCGAGAACCTTTCTCCGGTACTTGTGGAGAGTAGGTTCGGATAAATCTATCATAAGCCATTGATTTTGAAGTTTAAGATAAACCTGCCTATCCTCACGGACTGGCAGGAAAAAATATTATGAAAAATATAAAGTCGCTGCCGCTGCTGCGACTAGACTCCAATGAAAAAATAGTCCACCTTAGGGATTCGGACCCAACTTCCCGATTTGATAAGAATGTATTAAGGATTTACACAAAACAGTTTCGGGCGTGCTAACCAGTTACACCATCGGTGGATAACGGCATCATGCGCTACCATGAATTTAAGAGCCATGCTCACCGCTTTAGCTATCAGTCGTAAAGGCTGATGCTCGGGGATGCAGGCTTATTGAAATAATAATCGCGCATTCCCTTATAATGACTTAACACTATTTGACTTTACACTTTTCCAATATGTCAAAGATCTTATGCCCACAAACGGACAATGGGATTGTTCCGGAAATCGCTATATATAATAAGGTATAAAACGAAAGGTGCTGGTAGAATGCTCGACCACAACATTTCCTTATGGTTCGTGGCGCATGAATTCAACGCAAACAACTTATATTGCCACTGGGTCTATACCGCTCCACACCTAACAATTTCAAGAAATATTATAATAACAATATCCAAAACTATTTGGGGATTCGAGGCGAGTTGAACGCCTTTGCTCGGGTTTCCCCGCTCACTCCGAGTGAGCTAGCTCGATTCCCATGTATCACTCCTATGCTCACGCACAAGAGTGAATTGATAGTTTACAAATAAGAAAAAGAACCTTTCTTAAGCAATCGTTTAACTCTATGCTCACGCATATCCAATTTAAAACGCATTTTGTATGAATAACTAATCTAAAAGTTCAACAGCCAAATATTTCACACATTTACACACTCACTAGTTGTGGCACCTTAACAGGCTCTGCTCCGTAGCGATTCAGAGCACAGGAACGAATGTCCTGAGCCTGTTGGCTATTACTCCGGTAAGCAAGAGCATTGTAGACAGTAGTCTTGCCACAACCAAAAATTTTCATGATTTTAGGAATTTTATCTTTATCAATCAATATTTTTTCTATTTTTACGACTTTATTCATATTATTTTTTGTAAATTTGCACCATAAATAAGTTTTGAACGAGTTTTGTTCTCGTTTACGGATGCAAAGATACATGTTTGTAGACAAATATCCAAGGATGTAGGCATTAATTTATAGTTAATTTACGTATTTACACAAATATAAACACTAGCAGTGTGGAAGGATTAAGAGATAGAATCAACGAGGTAAGAGACTATTACAGGCTGACTAACAGAGGGTTTGCTGACGCTATCGGGGCAAAACCTGCTGCTACGAACAATTATTTGAACGGCACAAAGGAGCCTTCAATGGAGTTTATAGACAGAATACTGACTACATACGTAGACATATCAGCAGATTGGCTACTTTGTGGCAGAGGCAGTATGTTTTACGATGCAGACAAGCAGACGGACGAAAAACTGCTGAAAGAACTAGCAGAAACAAAAGTAAAGTTGCTAGTACAGGAAGGAGTGGTTAAGGAGTTAAAGCAAATCATCAGCGAGAAGATTGCTGAAAGAGACAAAAGCCTTGTCGGCTGATACAATAAAGGGGAGCCTTCTTTGCGAAGGCTCCCCTTGTTATATTACATCTTTCCTTCGAGAGCATCGAAAGCAGATTGTACGTCCTTATTTAATGTACGTGCGTATCTAGTAGTCTGGCGCAAGGTAGTGTGTCCAAGCACCCTTGCCACAATGTTGATAGGCATTCCCTTAGACAGGAATAAGGTTGCCGCAGTCGCTCTACCCATGTGGGTATGCAGCCTGTCAACGCCAACCATCTGCCCGATCGCCTTCAGATAATCATTATACTTCTGATTCGTCATTCTAGGCAGCTTGAAGTCATACTTCTGTAGTATCTCCAGGGCAGGTTTGAGAAGTTGGAATACGAAATCCGTATCTGTTTTCGTTCTCTTAGCGTGATAGAACATCTTGCCGCCAATCTCCTCGCAGTTAGTATAATCGAACGATGCAAGGTCAGAGTATGCAAGTCCGGTGTAGCATTGAAAAAGGAACAAATCTCTTGCATGGAGAATATGAGGTGTTGAGAGTTTCAGTTTCTTGATGGCAGCAAACTGCTCTTCTGTGACACAATCAACATACTGCTTTTCTCCCTTGCCAATATGGAATGGCAGGAACTTATAAGGATTCTGCTCAATAAGCCCGTCTATCATCGCATCATTGATGAACAACTTGAGATACTTGTGATAGTCGTAGATTGTGCATTGAGCCTTATCCTGTCTGTGGAGATACTCATCCATTGAACGCACCTTCGACACATTGCAGTCTTGAAACGACTTTATCTTTCCCCATGTTTTTAGGAATTTGATGAAGACATCGTAGCGTTTCTTGGTATGCTCGCACACCTTACGCTCATTCCGTCTTCTCTCGCAGTACTCGATAAAAGAAGTTCCTTCGTCTTCTCCATTCATCTGTGAGATAACCACATTTAAGTCACAACAGCCTTCCTTAACCATCTTACTGATGATTTCGTTTGCTCTCGCGCGGTATGCCTGTATGATTTCATTCAGTTCATCCGCATCTTTTCTCTTGATAACCATCTTTGACGCATCAGACCATTGTGTAGTTGTCACTTTTACGCCTGTGGAAAAGTACTTCCTTTGACGCTTGGCACAAAAGCATAATTCTACCGAAACTTCATGTTTTGAGGTCGCTCGCTTCAAACGATTGTGAATAATACTTAAATTAATTTTTGCCATTTTGATGACACATTTTTTACAAGGTGATAACACATTTATAACACACCTTCCGATTCAACAATTTGCGTGAATAATATAAACCGTTGTTATTCAAATAGTTACAACCAAAATGCGTTTGAACCAGTTTTAAACCAGTTTAGAAAATCAATCTTTATGACATATCTCTTTAAAAAACAAAAAGCAATCTATATAAGTATCTGTTATTCAATACATTATATAGACTGCTTATTTGATTTTTTCTTGACTAAACGTTGCGTTTTTACGCCTAAAAAGTGATTCCGTTGGGGTCACAACCAATTTTTCACAAAACTGTCTATATCAGCCACTTATCTTTTTGGTGCAAAGATAGTGATAACATTTTTATAACACAAATTTTTCATTACTTTTTAACTATATTTTGCAAAAGTTGAAATTTGGCGGTTTAAAATACTTTTCTTACTTTTGCACTCGTCAACGTGACGATTGATATAAGACTTCGATATTCAACCTGTATTCAATAGGTTCAATATAAATCACGAAATCCCTAGGTCGGCGTCACACGACTTGGGGATTTTTATTTTCCCCGAGTTTTTGGCGGTCATGGTAGTTTGTCGGTTAACTCCACTCGGCTACGCTGACTTTAAACCCAAGTCGCAAGAGGACGCATGGCGACATCGCAGGATTTGATAGCAGAAGGCGAGCAAGGCGGTAACTACACCGAAAGCTGCTTAGGTCAACTGATGTAGATTATCAAGTGACCAGATGATGGGGGTGATTGCCTCAGCGGAAATAATTTTTTGTGTGCTATCGCATACGTGTGCGATAAGGGGGATTCTAGAATCCGAAGGCTCTTAGCCTAGCGGTTTTAACATTAAAAATAAAAATAGTTATGAATAAAAACTTAAATGAGTGGATTAAGAATAATCGTAGCAAGCTTATCGCTACTCGAACAAGGGCAGAGAGGTATTTGTTTAGCAAATTACCTCGAAATATAAGACAGAGTGCAAAAATTCAGCACCCTATCATAGTAAACGACCATGTATACTTCGTTGATATATATCTGCCAAAGATACAAGTCGCTATCGAAGTTGATGGTTGGTCTCATGCTGCAAAGCAAGAGAAAGACGATTTGCGAGATAAGGAACTTTTGAGTTTGAACATCAAAACTCTTAGGATAAGCAACACAGAAGTGTTCTGTGATGATATAAGAAATATGCTCATTGATGCAATCAAAGATTATCCTGTCATTAAGAAGTTGACAAAGAAGGAGAAAAAGGAGCGCATCGCAAGACAAAGAGAGAAACTTAAAGATATTTATCAGAAACTTAAAAATAATTGCGTATAATTATGAAGAAGATTTTGTTAGCGACCTTAGTTGTCGCAAGTTTGTTCACCTCTTGTAAGGAGCACTTCTCTGACGGAGAGCGTGTAGGTACAGTTACCAAGTTTAGCAAGGCTGGTGTTTTTTGGGATTCTTGGGATGGTCTCTTGAACATTACTCAGACAGGAATGAACTCCAGTGGAGAGCCATTCACTTTCTCTATTGATAATGACCGCAACGACCAACAGAAACTCATCGACACCTTGGTTAAGGCACAGGTGGAGGGATGGAAGGTCAAGATTAAATATCACCAAGTATGGGGTGCGAAGAATGTTTTCAACAATCGCGGTGAGAGTGATTTTTTCGTAGATGATGTAATCGTTCTTGATAAGAATTTCTCTAAGATTGGCGATATAGTGAAGGGAACTTCCAAGCCGAGTGCAAGCGTTCCTAAGCGTGACACCATCCTAGTGAAGATAGTTAAGTAACTAATCGCCCTCTCTTAGGAGGGGGCTTTTTAATTATAGCGTATGAAAGAAGAAGATTAAAGAAAGCTATTGAGTTGAAGGATAAACTTGATAGCGAAAGACAACTTTTAAGGTTTGTACATTTTCCGTCTGTGTATTTAAGAGTTAATCTTGAAGAAAACAGCGACCACGGACGTATTCGTAACATAGATTACCTTCTCGATAATGATGTTATCAAAGGACTGAGAGCGATGGTTATCGCCAATATCGAGAAGAGAATTAATGACTTACTGGAAGAATTAAAAAAGTTGTAGGCTTATGGGAAGTTTTATAAAAGAGCGTCTCATTTTTGCATACTGCTGGACGCATTCGACAGGTAGATGTAAGGATTGTACTTGTTGTTACACCTTCAAGAAATGTAAGGACTTCGTAAATTCTTTTTGGAAGATACACCGCTACAGGCATTATCACAAGACAAAAGCGAAATATCCATGTACGCTTGTCGAGTTTAGGAAGAGAGTTAGACCATTTGATGCTTTTAATGAACGCATCGCTAAGATGAAAGAGAAGAATGGAAAGGTTGACAAAGGTAATGGATAAGTACTTGAAGGAAGCTGCCGCTGATTGGGATAAGAAGAAAGTTCTGACCCTCACCATCAATAAGGAATGGTTTGATATGATTGTGGCTGGCGAGAAGACCGAGGAGTATAGAGTGATAAAGGAATATTGGGTAAAGCGTATCATTGATGTCCGTAAACTACATAGGGGTACAGCCTACATTTTGCGATGTTTGAAAAACAATGACCCTATGCTTAAAAACGATATTATCTTACTATTAGGGATTCCTTACACCCACGTTCTCTTCATCAACGGCTACCGCAAGGATAGTCCACGTATCGAAAAGGAGATTGAGAGCATAACCATCGGCAAGCCTAAAAAAGGTCTTTGTCCCGACAAGTGGCTTGGTACCGAGTTTTTTATCATTAAATTCAAGTAGCGTATGACTAGTATTAGAAAAGCTAAGAAGTGGTACAAGAGTTGTGCCAACTCCAAAAATGAATACGAAAAGAAGTTAGGAACTATTCGTAAATGTCCCGCATGGCATAGTTATATTATGCGACATCGTACTTCCAAAAGGACGTTTTGGACATTCACAATACGGACAAAGTCAAGAAGAAAGCGAGGTGGACAATGAAGGTTAGGTTAGCTAAGAAACAAATGAAGAAATCTCGTTCCTATTGGGAGAGCCAAGGCTACAGGTTTAGGCGCAAGGCTAAGATAATCAGGTATTCGTTGAAGTCTTTGCTTGGTGATTATAGCACTAAATGGATATACTACTGCTTTGTTAATATGGATGGGCGAATACAAAATCACTTTCCTATCCGGATAGAGTCAAGAAGAAACAGAAAAAGCAGAGCCTAGTGCTCTGCTTTTTCCTTGTCTTCACGTTCTCGTTTCTCGGCTATAGCCTGTCTGAGCCATGCGCCTTTGTTGCGACCTAACGATTCGCAAAACTCAAACGTTTCTTCGTTTACATGCGTCACAACCCTGTAGATGAGGGCAGCTGCGCCCTTGCTCGGTGCTCCGGCTCGCTCTCTGCGACCACCCCACCCTGGATGCTGACTGACCTTGCATTGCTGAACCTTGCCCTTGCTATTGATGCGGAACTTCATTTTCAGCCGGTCATTTACCCATACTTCAGCAATTACCGCATCGGGCGTCTGCTGAAGGGTAGATTTGGCAATACCGATAAGATAGGCTTTATCCTTGAAGAAGGTCTCTGTCTCATCGAGTATCGCCCAATCATCGTAGATTATGATTCTTGCCCTTTCCATATTCTCAACCTAATATTGCCATCAGTATCGTGAATAAGAAGATAAAGAGTACAAACCATTCCTGTTTACTCATAGCTTACCCCCTTTCTTCTTCTCTTGCGATGATAAATTTGAAGTGCTTTCACAACTCTGTGGTCTTCTTTCCAACCAAAAGAAGCTTTAATCACTCGTTTCGTCCAATATCGTTTCTTCTTTTCTGAACCTAGAAGTATCTTCTTTGCTAGTCTTGCTTTCATTTCTTACCTCCTTTCTTCTCGAATTTATTGCCAACAACTTTTAGTTGCCTATTACGCAACATTCTCCCTAAAGTATTTGGGTAGAGAACAGGGTATTCTGTATCGACCAAACTAAAACTAGTGTTGCCTTGATTCCAAACTACTTCATAGATGCTGCCTGTATCCTCGTATTGTCTGAGCAAATCATGCTCATAGATAGGAAATCCGTTACAATCACATGCGCCTGTAAATTGGCAGAGGGTGTTGGTGTCTATCAAATATGAGTTTATTACGCCAAGTTCTTTGTGGTTAGAAAAAACTTCGCTATTTCTGATAGTAGGGGAACAATCAACCCACGCACCTGTTCTTACTCGTATTGCCTTGAAATTGATTTCACTCATTTCTCCCCTCCTTCCTCGATAACTCCTATCGGTTTGATGTCGTTCACACTTTCATCCTCGGTGAAGAAGGAAACCTTCATCATGTCGCTCACGTAGGCCATGGCTATAACATCTTCATGGGCGTTCTTGATGATACAGATGTCTCCTCTTACCTCGTTCTGCATTTTCAGATACTTCACGGCTGCATCCTTCACCGCCAAAGGATTCATTTTCTTTGTTATCGTCTCCCCCGACTGAGGGAAGACGAAGATAAATTCTTGCTTATTCATACTGCTGTCTGTTTTTGTCTTGTTTGAAATCTGATATATATGCTGCGTGTATCTACATCAAAGTAGACGTCTTTCTGCTCGTTAAAGCTGACCCAACCTTCTTTCCTGTACTTCACGCCTGTAGTCTGCATAAGGGCGTTGCAAATGGTATCACTCCACTTGTACGTATGGGCAAACTGCTCTTTGCGTTCTATCACGATACAGGTTCCCAAGAATACTACTTCTGTCACTTCTCCACTTACATAGCCGCAATAGTTCTGCTTTTCCTCGCCAATATTGCTAGCGCAATTCTTGCCGAATATACGTGAGAGGGCAACTTTCTTTGTGCTCTCGTCAATCAATTCTATTTTTCTTCTTGCCATATTAATCTAATTCACTTTCTGTTATTAACAACTCATCAAACATAATACTATCCTTGCATGAGCAGCTCCATGATGATTCGTCCTTGTCTTCAGACACTTCATAGTTATCGGGATATTCCTCCTTGTAGAAACCTAGGATATTATCCTCCTCTTCTGCCATCCGCTCCTTGGCTGCGGTCTTGGTGCGATATACTCCAATAATATTAACGCCCGAATAGTCTTGGTTGTCTGCTCCGTGCTTAATCAACACAAATAATTTCTGTTTCTTCATCTTACTCGCCCTCCTTCTCTTCTACATCAAACGAAACACTTTCCAACTCGCCATTCTCCAAACAACCCAAATCGTACAAACGTCTTGCGGCATTCTCTGCGTCTTCGGATGATGCTGCGTCTAGAGATACCTTGTAGGTGATTCTCTCAACGATTTCTACTACATACTTTTTTATAATCAAATCCTTTCTTTTAAAATTAATACTTGGTGGACGGATGGTACGTTGCAACCATCTGTAGCGGCTTGAATACCGCATTCGCCCTATATATAACAACAACAACTATTTTCTCTTCTCGTTTATCTTCTCAAGACAAGTGCTCTTGTCTACGCTTACATCTCCTCTACAATATCTTCAAAACTCTTCTTCTTAATCTCCATAGAAATCAGACTTGCTATGTCTAAGACTTTCGTTTCCTTGTACTCTCTGGACGTATCGTGAATATAGATGCAGAAACTATCTATCTCGTATTTTTCGCTATTGAACAAAGTATAGCTTGATGTAGGAAAGCGGAAAATGATTCTGCTCCAATCCTTTTTAGCCAGCAAATTTCTAACAACTGAATTAGTCATACTCAAAATGTTTTGTGAGGGAGATTTCTCTCCCTCGTGTTAAACTTACTCCTTCATCAGACTTTCTACAAGTTTTTCCTTGGTGGCAAAGACGTCTACACCATTGGTGTATGTACTATCATAACCTAACAAAAGCTTGCAGACTTCCTTGTCTTCGTTCTTCTCAATGGTGATGCGAGAAATCTTCATCTCAGCTATTTTGTTATCACGCATGGTGAAAACCTGCTGCCCAACATAGAAGTTGGTTTTAAGATTTGTCTTTGCTCGTTCCTGTACTTCCCAATCAGACGATAATTCCATACATGCGTACACTTCCTTGCCTTCTGAGAGGTCTTTGGTGATGTGCTCGAAGATTTCCTGTTCTGTAGGCTCTCGCTCTTCTCCGGTCTCTTCATCATCTATGGTGTAAATACTATATTCCCAACCTTCCTTGTCTACAAGTTTGAGTCCGGCTGCCTGTGCCTTAACTACGTCTTGTATGGTGTTAATCTCAACGCCTACAATGTTTGTACTAATCTTAACTGCCTTAGTTGTCTTCATAATTTTATCTCCTATAATTTAAATTTGTTACTTGTTATTGTTAACCATTCTAGCGGCATGAGTTCTGCCGATAATCTCGTCTATCTTTGCTTGCTGCTGATAATCTGTGCAGTCGGCAAAGTTCTCCTGTTCCTCATAGAGACGTGCTGCATTCTTCAGCTCATGGAGAGTTGCTTGGGTGTAGTCCTTGTTAGGATCAACTTGCCTAAGGTTCTCACATGTCTTGCAATACTCGATGAAGTCTACAAGCAAAGATTTCTCCTCGCTCTTGCTCTGCTGTCCGGCTCCCATGAGTGGTAGGGCAACTATCGTTGCCACTACCAAAGCTATCTTAATTCTCTTTTTCATATCTTATCTCTTTTCTAGTTCAATACTCACTACGTATGGTAAAGTGTGTTGCGGCTTGTTGTGCTCGCCCGAAAAGATGAACTTATTCAACCTGTTGTTGAAGGTGTTCTCGTTCTTCTCTATTGTACTTTTTATCATTTCCTCGCTTATCTGCTCCGAACGCAAGATAATGAAATGATTCTCCGTGTCTTGCTTTGCGTGTTGTCCTCGTTGCGCTACTGCAACAAGTCCGAAATCTGCGTGGAAGAACAGATACTGATAACCTGTGAAGATTGCATCAACCCTGTTGCGTGATGTCTTTGTTACTCTAATAATGTTCATATTACTCGTCCTCCATGTCTTTTGCTGCTCTCAGTCTGTAGCCTGTAAGACTGCCAACTAAGAAGATTAATACATAAATTGTGATGTCCATAACTTAACCCTTTCTATATCTTATTTCGTTTACTGCTGACTGAACCAAAAGACTTGAAACCTCGGTTGGCTCGTCTATAATATCAACAAAAGTGACTTCCTTCGTCTCGTTGTTCAGAAACTCCACATAGTCGGGATTTAGGCGTTTATACACTACGTATTCAACTCCGTTGATTTTCGTGGTAATGGTGTCATGGTTTTCTCTGAGATAGTCGCTTATCTCGTTGATTAGACTCCAATACTCTTTCAAAGCTAAAATTTTCTTCATTTTCGTTCCTTTCTTTTAATTGTTATACTTGTGCGGTCTCACGGCTTGAACGTGATGTGCTCCTCTATTCGCTGACCGCTCCATGGTTACTTCTTGCCAAAGTTGAAGATTCTAACGAACTGATAGAAGGTTTTGTGTCCTACAAGGTGAAACAAGTCTTCAAAGATGTACTCCTTGCATTCCTTTGTTCCTTCTCTGTACACATCTTGCATCTGCTTTGCGGTCATATAACCGCTAGTAAGCCATTCGAAGAATAATGCCCCTAAACTCTCATAGGCGTTGTTCTTATCATAGAACTTCTTCTGCTGCTCGTAAGTTTTGTTCTTTCTCATATTCTAATCTCCTATCTTCAATATTCAACACCATTTAATTTAAGGGCGATTGCCTTTAAGTTCTCTATTCTCTGTTGTGCATTCGGTGTGAGTTCCGCACCACAAATAAGAACTGCTTGTGAAAGGTTCATTACCTTATCGTATATAGCGAGAGTGATGCTTGAAATCTCATCACTCGTAAGCGTTATTGTCTTGTCCATTGTCTTATTGTTTTAATAGTTCAACTTTTCTTTAATCTCTTTGAACTCCTTCAATCGCTTGTGCGCTATGGGAGTGCCTTCGTTTTTTGATAGATAATCCTCTAGAAGGATTATTCTATCTTCAATAGCTGACTTGATGTTTGCTATCTCTTCGCTTGTAAGTGTTATTGTCTTCTCCATAAGCCTTATTTTAATCTTGTTATTATTGCTTTGATGATAATCTCACAACTTTCTGTTGAATACTCACTCTTACGCTCATAAGACGTGTAATAGTTGTCGTATCTGTCCTTGCTGCGTCCAACATACTTGTAGCCTTGCTTTTTAAGGCTTTGTTTCAGCATTTCAAGTTCCTTGTCGTTAAGGTTCTCCGTGCATATTGGCTCCATTGTTACTCTGTCCGCATATCTTTCGATTCTGCGGTATTCTACGAAATTAATTGCTGCCATAGTCTTGAATTTTTAAGCGTGGGGAGGGGCGTACGCCCCGTGGGGGCGCTGCCCCCTTATCTCCCCACATTGTTACTTACTCATTTCATACACCCAAAGTCTCCCTTTATGATGACAAGCGTAATGTTCTGCTTGCCACCTTTTATTGAATTGAGCGATAATCTTTGGTTCTTTCTCGGGTCCTGAGAATTCCTGTACTACGATATACGTCTTCATGCCCTTGTTTTCTTCGTCTTTGAATACTCCAAAGTACTCTTCATAGTCTTTGAACACAAGAACTTGTACTTCCTTTCCTTTGTACGTTACAGGGAATTTCCCGATAAACTCGTTGTCTCCCCAATACTCTTTGATATACTCGTCACTATCCTCGTATATACAAGGCATTATGGTTCTTTCTTCATCGATTTCGAACTTGTTGCCCTTGTGATAAATTAGGCTACAAGCGATATAATCTGCTAACTTTGCCATAGTCTTTAATATTTATAGTCGTACAACTGAGCGATTACGCTATCGTACAGGTATCTTGTCTTCTCAACGCTGCTTTCCTTCCAATGAAATGGATTCTCGTTTGCAGTTCTTCTAATTACGTTGGCTAATACCATAGCCTCAGCCTTAGTCAATTCTAATAAACACATCTTTGTTGTTTCCATAATCTTATGGTTTAGAGGGACTATTGCTAGCCCCCCAGTTGTTACTATTGTTTAAACACTCCCCAAAGTTCCTTTTTCTTACCTTTGGAGATATTGAAGATGAGTGTATGTACATCTTTCTGTAAGTCTGAGTGCCATACGTCTGTTGTTTCGATGTACTCGTAGTCACTGAAAACTTTTTTTACTTCTTCATCGTCTTCGTACTCGAATGGGTCATCCTCGTACTCGAATGGTGCGAAATCGTAACCGCCATCTTTAAGGCTGAATACTTCTTACATATAATACTTTGCCATAATTGTTGTTGTTAAAATGTTATACATTAAAGTGCAGGTGTACGTTTGCGCCCAACGTTCACAAGTTACATGTGACCTAACTCCCTTCGTTTAACGTCCGTGGGTTGACGTGTTTCGATGTTTCTCTAGTCTAACACGACTAGCGTTTTTACATCTTGCGTGATGAGTGTTTGAGACTTCTTTGTCTTGTTGCTTTGAGAGTTGCAACTAACTCGGTGTACGATGTCCTCGGTGTTTGTCCTGTGTCATCCTCAGTGTTTTGCCTACTTAACCTATTTGTATAGCGTTCGTTACTAGCCAAAATCTCTAAATGTGCCATTGCTACGCTTGAGAAATCAAACCAACTTGATTTCGAGTGCAAAGATAAAGCATATTCTTTACTTTGCCAAATGTTTGGGCAAGAAAATGCTTTTCTTTAACGTTATTTAAGTAAAGAAACCACTTTACTTTAAATAATAATGTGTACCTTTGTACGCAATAACAGAAAGCAAATAGTTTATATGGCATTAAGAATAAAAGAAATCATGGAAAGTAAAGGGTTGACCAACACAACCCTTTCAACGAGAATGGGAGTTACCAAACAAGCGGTAGGACAAATGGTGAAGGCTGAGTCGCTGACAACTGCAACGCTAGACAAGATAGCTGATGCCTTGGGCGTTCCTACATGGCAGTTGATTGCGTCACCTAAAGAGGTGGCTACAGATATTGAGGAGAGCAAGGGCGGCTTTTCTTCCTTCATCCGCTACAAGGGCATCCACTACACGGCAGACACGCTCGATGAGTTCTTCAAGCAAGTTGATGAACTAAAGATTATAGCAAGATGAAGAAGATATTATTTATTTTACTTTTTTTAATGGTCGCTTTATGCGGCTTTGCACAGAGGGAAGTTTGCGGTGTTTCATTTGGTAGCTCTTATAGTACTACCAAAAATGCACTTCAAAACAAGTTTGGATATTGTGACAATTCGGACAAAAACGAGATAGTTTACTACAACAAAAGTTATGGTGGTGTGTTCTTTAGTCGCATAATGTTTGAGTTTCAGTACGATTCTTATGGAAGGGGATATTTTAATAATTGCATTATGGCTTGTGATTGCTCGTCCATTGCGGATGCAAGACTAAAGGCAAAGAGACTAGCCAGTATGTTATCTAAATATGATATGGAGGAAAGAACGAAAACTGATGGTTCTACTTATTTCATCGGAGGTGTTGACCCTACAGATTCTTCTCAGTATGGCGTAATGGTTTATGTTGCGCAATGGAGTGATGGTTGTGGCGCAGCTATAGCGTATGGGCCATACAACTACGTGCAAGAAGACTTCTAGGGCATCAGCCCCACAGGGCATGGGGAGGGCGCTTGCGCCCGTGGGGGCGCTGCCCCCTTATCTCCCCCGAGGATTCTTCACTCTCACCCATAAGGAGAACACACAAGAGAAGAGAGAGTACAGGGAACCACACAACCAAAGAAAACAATTTCCCTAACTAGGAAAAAATATTTCTCCAACTAGGAAAATAGAAAAGAGAAGAAACCGCCTAAATCATCTTCTAAAAACCTTAATCCTAGATGAGCGCATTATCCGGTACAAAACCATGAAATCTACGAAAAACCCACAAAATAGGCTTTAATCTGCCCAAAAATGGCTCTTAAACGGCTCAAAACTCACGAATTTGGGAGAAATCCCGACCAACTGCCCGAAAATCGCAAAAATCGGCAGAAATGAGCGAGTTTAGCGTTAATTGTGGGTGAAAACCATTCAAGAAGGTAGAATACGCCTAGTTAAAGTTTGCTAACGAACTCCTTGCGTGCGTGCGTACCTATTAATGCAAACCCCCTTTTTTGTTTGCAAAGAATCTTCTTTTATGAAATAAGAACTTTCTTTACACCATGGCTTTATCGATCCTATGAGACGATTAAGACTAACTTGCTTATATTTAGCCGCTTGTCTTTTCTTTACAATAATCACGTATGTTTACAAAATGGGTCTTCTAGAGGGCAAAGAGAGAGGAGAAGAAGGGGTGAGTTGCGCCCCGAGAAAGAAATTGGTAGGATTTGGGGCGATTTTGAACGAGGTTGGAACACGGCAAAACGGAACTTCAAATATTATATATTTGCCCTCGAAACATCAAATAATTGCAATTATGACGGAAATATTATCAAAAATCCCAAAGCATTTGACCTCTTGTCCTGTACTCACGGACAAAAAGGAGTGGATATTAGGTGCTGCTGCCTTGGCTGGCGGTGTTGCGTCTTCTCTCTTTGGCGCTAACAAGGCTAAGAAGGCGGCTAGAAGGGCGCAAGCGGAGAACACGTATAGAACGAACGCTGAGAAGGCTTGGTACGAAAAGAACTACAACACGGACTACCTTGACACGAAAGCGGGTCAAAACCTCATGAGAAGGGCGAAGGAAGTACAGGACGAGTATGTTCGCAAGGCTGATGGCGCTGCTGCCGTTGGCGGTGGAACTGCTGCAAGCGTGGCGATGGCGAAGGAGGCGGCTAACAAGGCTATGGGCGACACGATAGCCAACGTAGCGGCACAGGACACGGCTCGCAAGCAGCATGTGGAGGATGCTCATCTTCAGAACACTCAGCAGTTGTCTAGAGAACGTCAGCAAATCGAGCAGCAGAAGGCGCAAGCCACTAGCGATGCGGCTCAAAATGCGTCAAATGCCATGTTCAATTTCGGTGTGAACCAAGTGGGGTCAGAACTCGAAGGTGCTAAAGGGGTGAAAACCAACGCTTTAGGCTCAAATGGAAAGCCAAATGATAACACAAATGTATCACACACCATGAATGAGACCGCTCGTTCTGCTGCAAGCGACCATTTGGCTGAAAGCATGATGTCTCCCGAGGAGAAGAACCAATACCGCTTGAAGAAGGCAGTTGGCTTGTCGGGGCTTGGGTAGCAGCTAGAAGGTGGAGCGGACGAGCGACAGGCAAGGTGGACGAGGCACAACAGGCGACCCCAAGACCCCCACCCCCTTTGACCACCGTTGCAAATTATAGTAGAATAATACAAATAAAGAAATTCTGCCTCCCCCCACCCCCTTTTTCTGGATTTCGGTTTTCCGATTTTCCCCACCCCTGAATTTTCGGGAAGTGTTAATGAAGTTAAAACATAAATAACATGAAGATATTAGAAAGAATCAAGAATTTATTTCGCAAGGAAGGTAACATAACAGACGGCTACCATACCTTTGATGAGTTGTACGATTATCGTATGCTTTACAATGCTGCCTTTTTCAACTTCCTAGCATCATTACCTGGCAACCCTTACAACGTTCACATGTCTTTTTGCCATTCTGACGGAGAGTTGTGTTTCGGCGGCAATTGGTTTATCGTGATGGCTAATCTTCCAACAGGTCAAGTAAGCAACCATTATAAAACCATCACAGATTTCGGATATTTTAGTTGTGTGCCTTTGCGTGACAAGGCTGATGTGTGGGACGGTCACACTCCTGAGGATGCAAAAGAGCGCATCGCAAGGTACATAAGAAAATACCAATTCAGAGATATTGTAGAGAAGTTAAACATTAAAACAAAATAGATTATGACATTTGAAGAAGCAAAGAAGATATTGGAGAAGGAGTTTGCAGTGATTAACCTTCACAAGTCAACTGAGCCATTTGAGTTTGACGATATCAACTGGTTTGGGTATGAGAAGCCTTCTGTGCTTGAAGCTTTCCGTGTTTTAGCCAAGGAAGGTTATTATATATCCATCAGCGGACATGATTACAATATGCGTGAGAAACGTTTGAAGAAGGAGTACGAAGAGAATACCAAGGCTCCCGGTCCTTGTGAAGAGCAGCCAAAGGAAGGCAACCCTGCCCTTGAAGAATCAGCCTCCCAGTTCAACGATGCTTTGTTGGATGAGCAGGCAAAGAAGATTAAGCGTCTCGGCAAGGAGATTACACGACTCAACAAGATTATCCACAAGAAGAACGAGGAACTTCGCCTTACAAAGATTCGTGAGAAGAATCTTGCCGAGTTAGGTCTTAAGTATGTTGGGGAGAATGAGAAGTTGAAGAAGAAGCTTGCAGACAAGATTGTTGACGAGATTGATGCTCGGGCTTTGAAGAGTGCCGAGAGTGCTCTCGCTTATAAAGAGAAGGTGATTGCAGAGAAGGACGAGGTAATTGCCGACTTGGGCAATGAACTGGCGGCTACCAAGAAGGAGTTGGAGGAGAAGACCAAGCTGGTTGAAGAGGTTCGTAAATACTCTAAGGAGTATCGTGAATACGGTATTGAAGCTGTAAAGATGATTCGGAAGATGGCAAAGGCTATAGTTGGCGAAAAAACCATTTGTTCAGAAGACTTCAAAGAATATCGCCGCTTAGCGAATGGCTACATGTTCAACCCTCAGCTGCCTGAATTTAGCGAGGAAGAGGAGAAGAAACTTATGGCAAAAATGGTTGACATAAATGCAAAGTGTATGAGAGCTGCAAGAGAATCCATTAATGATGTTTTTGAGTCTTATGCGGCAAAATATGCGAAAAGCACTCTCGATGAATTGAAAGACAAAGCTTATGAATCCTTTAACGCAAAGGCTCATAAACTCGGACTCGTAGGAAGCAAGGACGGAAAAGGCATCCCAGACCAGATGATTAGGGTTGATATTGCAGAGGAACTTTCTAAAGTACTCGATGACGTTATAGACCAATTTCTTCTGTTTGGCGAAATTATTATTAAAGAAGAAAAATAAGCTATGACAGTAAACAATAATCAGAATACGCAGCAGCCTAGGAAGAAGCCGATAACTATCGGCGGCTATCCTGAGGCTGTGCATGACCTGATGAGGGCGAAATATCCCGATTATGATCAGGTGATGAATGGAGGAAACGGAGGAGCCGCGGGGGTAAATGGCGGTGCTGGCGTTAATTTCTTCGGGAATGGGGGCGGTGCTACCGGTAAGTTTGAGGCTCAGCCTGTTCAGACTGGCGCAGCACCTATTACAGACTTCACCCAGATGCCTAAGCAGGAAGAGTTCGTTCCGCAGAGTAATGGTAACGCTAACCCTGCCTTGGGACCAGTACAGACTCCTTATATGGGCGATGCAGCAGAGAATACTCCTCAGCCTCAGAGCAATTTTGAGGGAATGCCGCAGCCTTCTACAGGTTGGAATGCTGACGGAACACCTCGCTATGATACGCTTTCTACTGCTCTGAGCGGCTTTCGGATGCCGCAGGAACAGCAGGTTCCAGAGTTTGAGGCTGACCCTAAAAAGAGGGATGGCGGCTTTTTCAGTTGGCTCGGCAAGGTTATACCGAAGAGCAGACCGGGAATGCGTGAGGGCGAGACTCCTGATGAGTATGACCGCAGAATCACTACCAACAGAGAGCGTATTGCAGCCTTTGCCGATGCTATCCGACACATTGGAAACATCGTGAATACTTCGAAGGGTGCGCCTCTGCAGGTATTCAACGACCCTACTGCCATGATGGAACAGGGTTATCAGAACCGCAAGGCTCAGAGACAGAGACAGGCTGCCCTTGATGCGGATGCTGCCTATAAGCAGGCAAACTTCGACCTAGATAACCGAAAAGCACAGGCTGATCAGGTTTATAAGGAGTATCTTATGGGTCTTCGTGGTGAGGGTAATCAGCTTGCCAAGGATAAGTTTGAGTACCGAAAGGGAAAGGATGAGGCTGCTGCCCAGTATAAGAAGGATAAGGATAAGCGTGACTTCGAGTATAAGAAGGAGCGTGACAAGGTGAAGGATGAGCAGGCTAGGCAGCGTCTGGCTATTCAGCAGTACAACGCAACCCATAAGGGGCGTGGCGGCGGTGGACGGTCAGGCAGGAGCGGTAGCGGCTCGGGAGCCAAGTACTGGTTTGAGGATAAGAACGGCAAGATGCGCTATCAGCCTAACAAGACCATGTGGGAACAGGAGTACTACCGTGAATACGGCAAGCTTCCGCAGGGCGAGACTTCTACTTCTACCAGTACAAAGACCATCAATCCGAAGACTGGCGCAGAGGTAACGACCACCACAAGAAGAAAGGGTGCATCTGTTACCAGTCAGGCAGCAGCTTCTCAGAATGCGGCTAGGAATGCGAGAAACAGACCAAAGCCTGCCGGCAAGTCGAAGAACGGCTATAAAAATACAAAGAAACTTGGATTATAAACATTAATATATAATATATGGCTGGAGATAAATTTGACCAACTTTATAACGCCTTGAAAGCCGATGGCGCAGTATCGGGAACTAGAGAACATTTCAGACAGTTCGTGTATGCGCCTGGCAAGCAGGGCTATCATAACAGAAAGCAGCTCTATGATGCGCTTCATGCAGACGGTGCTGTTTCCAGTAGTTCGTATGAGGAGTTTGCGCAGCGACTCGGACTTCACGCAGTAAATCCGAAGCCTCAGCAGCAGAAGCCAGTTCAGCCTGTCAAGAAGCTGACGATGAAGCAAAGAGCGCAGGAAGTCGCAGCTCAGTATCGGAAGCCAAGGCAGCAGAAGGCTCAGCAGCCTAGAACGGCTACTACTTCTGGTACAGACTACATGCAGAACTGGCGGTTGATGCACATGCGTAACGACCAGATGAACCCGATGCAGCAGGCGCAGGCTAGTAATGCGCGCGCACGCATGCAAAGAGCACAAGAGCAGTCAGCACGTCAGGAGCAGCAGAGAGCAACCCCTATCAGCAGAAGCAGAATAACTCCTACTGCCAAGAATTTCAACGAAACGATGCAGCAGCTTTCTACTCCTGAAGCTAAACAGGCTAGAGCCAAGCAGCAGAGAGAGGACGATGCAAGAACTCTTGCTCAGTATGAGGTTGAGGGTAACAAGTTCGTAAGAAATGACGGACAGACCGAAGGTATTTTGGGTAATGATCTGCTCGAACTTGTAGATTCTTCTATGAACGAGGCGCAGGAGTTGACACGTCAGCAGTATCAGCAGAACCTTGACAAGATGGGCGGCATCTATGCGCCTCAGTCGGTAAAGGAACAGGCTTTCCGTGATGCACAGACGCAGGAGCAGGTGAACCGCCAGAACGTTCTGATGAATAATCTCAGCAGCAAAATCAACGAGATTTATTCGCAGAAGGGAATGCAGCGCCATATTGCCGAGAGCGCAGATAAACTGAACATGAGTGTGGAGGAATACGTGGACAAATACGTTACTCCTGAGATTATGAACTATGCTCAGAAGGCTCTGACGATGCGAAATCAGGAGGAAATCATGCCTCATGGTGCGCTTGACTATATTGTAAAGAACCTCAGTAACTCTATTATCGGTATGGTGGTGGCTCCATCTGTGATGTCTAGAGATACACGACAGAGATTGCAGGAAGGTATTGCTATTGCTGATGGTGATGCGGAAATTCAGAAAGTTGCCGGCCACAAGGATGAAACCTATCGCTCGGGAATCGGTACGAGATTCGCATCTACTGCCGTAAACATGGCTGCTGATTCTGGCCCGCTCGCCGTAATCGGTGCCGGCGCAAGTGCTGCCGTGAATACAGGAACCCGAGTTCTGACTAACGGACTGGTGAAAGCTGGCGTGATGAAGGCGGCACAGAAGCTTACCGCCCAACAGATGGCTTTCAAGGTGGCCAACATGACTACGGCACAGAAGATCATGTCGGGATTGGGAACCAGAACGGCAACAGGTGCTCTGAACCTTGCAGGATATTCGGGTGTAACTGCTGCTTTGAATCAGGCTTCTACTGGCGATGATACTTCGCTGCAGGCTATCGGCGAGGCTGGTCTGAAAGGTGCTGAGCATGGTGCGGTAACAGGTGCGATGTTTGGAATTTCGGGCGCAATCATGTCTCCTTGGGTTTCCAAGTTCGGTATTACAGGTATGGAGAAGAGTACTGGCGAGCGGTTGCTTCATGGCGCGCAGAAGTTTGGTGCTACGGCTGCCGGTCTGGGCGTTGAGGCTGGAACCATGATGGTTGCCGACAACGTGACCGGCGACAAGGATATTTCCTTCGGTACTTGGTTGGAAGATGTTGTGATGGTGGGCGCTTTCAAGGCTGGCGAGCCTAGCAACTTCGTGAAGATGGGCAACATTCTGCATCATCTTACTCATAATAGCGGTGGTAATTTCGTGATCGGAAAGAATGCCAACGGTTCCCCTATTGCCGTGGATATTCGTCTGACTCCTGACGAGAAGAATGAATTGATTTCTTCTGCATCGGGTAAGAATCTGATGGATGCTTTCGTAAAGGTGGACCGCGCATCGAAGACAGCCCCAAGAGACCCGAAGTATAAGACTGCTTACACGGATTTTATGAACGACCCAGACGTTTCTCAGAGCACCAAGGAGAAGGTGAATGCGGCCATGGGCTTGTTTAACACGACAAGAGGCAAAAGCTATCGCAGCGTGAACGACGTGAAGAACAAACAGATTCTTGAATACACCAAGAACGGAACGCTGCTTACACGTACCTCTTATAAGAATGCCGATGAGCGCAGAGCTATTCTTTACAAGCAGAAGCTTTATCGTGACAATGACGATATGATGTCGCTGATGGGCTACGCAAGGATGAAGGATATGCAGTTCATAGATGATGATGGAACTGTCACTAATCTAGCGTTTAGATTCCTTAAGGAAAACGGATATGACGAGAATAAGGATATTACAGACCCGAATAATGCCCGACTGATTAATGACTTGCGCAACCAGAAGAGTGCGCTCTATCTTGATTGGACGAAGTATGCAGATAAGAACGGTTTGCTTGGCTACCTCAGATCAGAAAGCAAAGGTTATACTAATAACTTCATGGCTTCTATCAAAGAACTTCTTGGTAAAGAAGGAAGCATTGTTATTGATATTGACAAAATCATGCGCAAGGACCCGATGAAGCGTACTGATGAGGAGAACAGAATCTTCTATCATGTGAAGAGAGCACTCGAAGATGAGCTTTTCCCTAGCTGGAGACCACACGCAGACCAGTCTGTCAGCCAAGGTAAGACGGTTGCCGAGGAGCATAGTCTGGGAACGGATAACCCGGATAGCGGCGTGGTAGTTGATGAGTTGCGCAATCTTCGCAACGCAGAGCAAGCCCTTGATGCAGCGATGGATAGCAACGATGTGTTCAAGCAAACCTTTGAGCAATTGCACCAGCAGGGCTTAACGCCGGCACAGATTTACGATGCACTCATTCAGAATGGATTGATACAAGAAGAGTTGACCCCACTTGCCCAATATATTAATGCGAACGCTAGAGTGCAGGGTATGCAGCAGGCTACTGCTGATGCTATCAACGAAAATGTGAAGGATTTTGTTTCTGATTGGAGCTATCACGGAACCTTGAACGGTCAGGCGATGAATGGCGAACAGGCTTTGTATGTTCAAGACAGCAACGGAAGAACTCTTCTTGTTGGTTCGGGTGATGTTTCTTTCGACCAGACTACAGGCAGAGCGAAGGAAGGAAGCGGCGATATGCTCGTCTGCTTAGATCCTAATACAAAGGAAATGGTTTACGTGAAGGCAGATGAGGTTACTCTGTTCCAAAATCAGCCTATCGACCAGTTTGCTGCAGAATATACTCAGAGGTTGCAGATGAAGAACTCTGAGCCTTATAATCAGGCAGCACAGGAGCAGGCAATGCAGGATGCTGCAAAGCCTCAGCCAAAGGAGCAGGAGGCACCACAAGATAATACCACAAAATCGGAAGATAGTACCACAAAATCGGGTGAAAATGGCAAAGATGATACCACATCTGATACCACATCGGGCGAAGATAATACCACAAATGAGAACTTAGCACCACAAGAGCAGCCTCTGCCTAGCAGAAAGTTTGCCGATGGTTCCGATGTTCCTATGGCTACGGATAGCAAGGGAAGACCTACACCAGACTATGCTAGTATGACTCCTGAGCAGAGTGCGGAGATTCTTACTGAGGATTTCGGGGATAATGCCGAGAAGGTGGTGGACGGACAGATTAAGAAAGCTGAGAATGCTTTGAAGGATGCCGAGAAGATGAAGGTGGACTATACCGCCGAGCCTAACGACATTATGGAGCAGGAGGCTTTGAAGAACCAGACCATTGAAGCTGCCAAGAAGCAGTTGGGCCACGCTCAGAATATCAAGAAGGCTATGACCGCCAAGAAGGTTGCGGAGACCGTTGGTAATACAGAACAGACTGAGGGTGCTCATGAGGCTGGCAGCGTGGCTGCACAGAAGTTTGTGAATGCACCTAGACTTGTAGGCAACAAGCGCACGCGAATGCTGCCTGACGGAGAGACTAAAATTAAGGGACACTATGAGATTGTTCCGGCAGAAAGCCTTACTCCTTCACACGATGTGAATAACGACTATAAGAAATCTGAGGGATTCCCTACCGATGCTGAGGGCAGAACCGTGAACGATCGTGACTATGAGCACGACAAGGCGGCTCAGCAGAACACCGACCAGATTGCCCGAAAGTATAATGGTATGGCTATCGAGCAGGTGCCAGTGGTGTCTGACGAGGGTATCGTTTATGATGGTAACGGTAGAACGATGGCAGGACAGAAGGCGGCAAAGGACGGCACGGATGGCGAATACATCAACGACCTTTTGGAGAATGCCGAGAACTTCGGCTTTACCAGAGAGCAGATTGAGCAGAGCGGTATTGAGCATCCTCGTCTGGTTATGGTGACGGATGAGAGATTGCCTTACGACGCAGCTACCTTCGCTAAGTTCAACCGAAACGAGAAGAAGACTCAGAGCAATACAGAGCAGGCGGTTGCCAAGGCTAAGACCTTGACTTCTGACGAGGTAGGCGCGATTGTTGCCGAGATTGAAGGAAATGGCTCTCTTGATGCTTTCTTTAACAATTCCAAGGCAATAAATGACTTGGTAAAGACGTTAGTAGATAAAGGTATCATCGGACAGAACGAGGTGGCACAGATGATGGATAATCCTGAGCGACTTTCTGCACAAGGCAGGGAGTATGTGAAGAACCTTCTTTTGGGTTCAATCTTCAAGCCAGAGACTATCAGAATGCTGGGCATCGACTCTACGGTGAAGAACAAGGCTATCAACGCTATCCGCTCGGTAATGGATAATATGAAGTTGGGCGAGTTCTCTCTTCGTGATGAGATAGATCAGGCTATCCAGTTGCTCTATGAGGCAAGACAGGGCGGCAATAAGGTTGATACGCTGCTGAGAACACCATCCATGTTCGGTGAGGATGCAGCTAAGCGCTACCCTTCTATCTCTCAGATGATGGCTTTAGCCTTGGAGGGCAAGGTTTCTGATTTCAGAGATTTACTTGACGAATACAACCGCATCGCTAAGGCTAGAAATACTGGCGAGGGCAATATGTTTGAAGCAGCTCCTACCAAGGAAGAGTTAATTAATGAGTATTTGAACTTTAAAAAATGGCAAGATTATGGAACAGGACATTCAGAAATTGAAGGAGGCCATGATGTTTCAGGCGTTGAAGAACCTCAACAAGAAGCATCAGGAGGAAATGAACCAGCAGAAGCAGAGCGACGAAGAGTAGAGGAACCTGACGATTTGGTAAACAAGGAACTCGAAAGTCGTATTGAAGTGACGGACGAGGAAACCGAGACTCCATCAAAGAATGGTCCTATCATGAAGCAGAAGATTCTGATTGATGGAGACAAGGAGGTTATCAAGGTTGATGAGCCAAACGAGAAGGGCGAATACACTGGTTCATACTACGAGTATGATGGCAAGAAGTTTGGTGACCTGAATGGTGTGTTGGAGCGAATTGACGATAAGACCGAAACCAGTTCGGAAGAAATGCCGAAAGGTACTATCTATGACCGTAAGAAGGCTTTGCTTGAAGAGATTGAGAAAGGTGGAATCAAGAAGAAGGATGATGCTTTTCAGCTTCTCTACAAGGCAGAAGACTTACTTGATGATTATCTGGGCATTCCTCATGATGAGTGGAAACCAGAACCTTCTCGTAGTAATACGATTGCTGGCATTCTCAGCATGGCAAGAAATGCGCTAGACAGAATCAAGAATGAGCCAGTTGAGCCTGCTACTGAAAAGCAGTTGAGTTATCTTGAACGTCTGACCTCTGACGATCCTACAACAAGAAAACTTCTTGAAGGTGTGAAGCTGAATAAGAAACAGGCAACTTGGCTTATCGGAAATATCAAGGGATTGGATGATAATTTGATGCGTCTGCATCCTGACGATATTGCAGAAACCGAGAAATTCATTCATGACGGAATTGAGTACATGAAGAAGCTGAATGGTGAAACGTCTAAAGAAGGCGGTCTCCCACTCCTTCCTAAAGAAGAGAAGCCAGACCCTACTTTTGACCCGATTGCGGCGGCCGCCCAGGAATTCAAGAAGGAGCATCCTCTGACTGAGGAGGAGATCATGAAGGCTGACGTGGATGATTTATCCAAGGATATTGCTCTTGATTATCTTAATGGTGAGGTGACGGATGATTTGCACCGTGCTATCTATGAAAGCATCTTTGCCAAGACCAGAGGGCAGAAAACTGAACCAAAGGTTGAGACTCCTAAAGCGGAACCATCTGCTGACCCTATGGAAGGAATCAAGAATGCAGCAGAAGGATTCGAGAAGGAGAAGAAAGCAAAAGCCGAAAAGAAGCCTCAGCAAACTGCTGACGATGCAGCAGTAGCGGCTTCAAACAAGAAAGTTAATGACCTTTGGGATATGCTCAAGAATGCCGGCAAGGATGAAATATCTGCTTCGTTTGTTGGTCTTAACTCTAGACAGCTGGAGGTATTGCCTAAGCTGGTGAGCGCCATGGCCGAGAATGCTTATCTGAGAATCAAGAGAGGTATGCACAATCTTGAAGACGTGGTGAAGGAAATGCGCAAGGAGTTTGCCCCTGCTGCCAAGCTCTTTAAGAAGGAAGACGTGGATGCTATCTATGAGCAGATGATGAATATCCGCTATCGTGATGGTGAGCAGCGCATGAGCTTGAAGGAATGGGCTGACTACTACGAGAAGACTTCACCTAAGCATCAGGAGAATCTGGTGGGTGACTCCAAGACTGCCGAGGAGAGGAAGCTGGCTGAGAAGAAGTTTATTGATACCGTGAACCTACAGTTGGGCTTCAAACATAAGTTTAACGGTATCGTTGAACTGAGAAAGATAGCTGAGAGAGTTGGTTTGAAGGATATTAAGGATACAGACCTTCAGGAGCTTGCTGAAACAGCCATTGTTAAGCGTGCAAGAGGTATTGCTTCTTCTGAATCAACCAACGATGCCGTGAAGTTTGAACGTATCAAGACACTCTATGAGAATCAGCCTAGCCTCAACCAGAGAGATTCTGAGCGAGTGATGAAGCAGCAGTACTCTACTCCTGCCCCTTATGCTTTCCTTGCGGATATGTATGTGAAGGGCAAAGGTAAGGTGATTGACAGTGCCCTTGAACCAAGTGCCGGCAACGGTATGCTTACCATCGGCTTGCCAATGGATAAGGTACATGTTAACGATATTGATGCACAGCGATTGGCGAACCTGAGAAGACAGGGCTTCAAGAACGTGACCAGTCAGGACGGAACCCAACCTTTCAAGGTAAAGCCAGTTGATATTGTGATTACAAACCCACCATTCGGTAGTGCTACAACAAGAGACTATGACGGCTACAAGATTTCTTCCCTGGAAGGACAGATGGCTATCAATGCCTTGGAGAGCATGAAGGGTGACGGTCGTGCTGCTATCATCATCGGTGGCAACACGGAATATGCCAAGAACGGAAGCCTGAAACCAAAAGACAAGGCTTTCCTTGGTTATCTCTATAGCCACTATAATGTGGAGGACGTGATTAATGTGGATGGTGGTCTCTATACAAAGCAGGGAATCAGCTACCCTACACGTATTATATTAATAAACGGAAGACGCTTGAACGAGAATGCCTTTCCACCAGTAAAGGATAAGGCTAGAGCCGAGACCGTGAAAGATTATGACGAACTTTATAAACGAATTGAAGATGATATACTACGAGGTGAACGGATGGATTCTTCCATCGGAGGAGAAACAAGAAGTGCTCAACCAGAACTTGATAAACAAGGCGCTGCTGGTACTCCTAAAGAGAGAGTACGAACAGGAGAACAAGGAGGAAGCAAACCAGATGGTAAGCGAGAGTCTGACCTATTTGACTCCACTTCCGTATCAGGAACCCATGATGACTTGGAAAATCAACGAGGAACCGAGCCAAGACAAGATGGAGGACTTTCTGATGGAGATAGTAGAGCAGACGGAACAGGGACAGAGCCTTCTCCAAGCAAAGAACCAACCACTGGAACCAACGAGCAGCGAGGAAATGGATCAGGAGGAGCTGGACGGAATGACGCTCAGCCAAATGCTGATGAACCTGCCAGCACCGGGAGCGGAAGCGGACCACGGGGACAACTACAGCGGGTGGACAAATCCGTACGTGGATTAAGCACCGAGAAAGTTACCTATACCCCTAAGAGTGGAAATCCATTCACTCTGAAAGCCGTGATGCCTGCCGACCAGCAGGAGGCGGTAAACAAGAACCTTGAAAAGTTGGGCGATGCCGACCAGTTCCTTGTTGACGAGCTGGGCTATAATGATAAGGATGATTTGTATTCTCATCTTGCTGCAGAGCAGGTTGACTCTGTAGCCCTTGCCTTGCAGCAGGCAAAGAAGGGCAACGCCTTTATCATTGGAGATATGACTGGTATCGGTAAGGGAAGACAGGCTGCTTCGCTTATCAGATACGCCAAGAAGCAGGGTCAGGTTCCTGTATATTTCACCAAGACAGCAGGATTGCTGAGTGATGTTTACCGTGACTTGGTGGATATTGGCAGCCCAGACCTAAGACCATTTGTATTCGGTAGTGCCAAGGAAGCTGCCATTACTGACTCAGACGGAAATGTAGTATTTGCTTTGCCATCGAAGAGCGAGGTGAAGCGTGTGCTCGACTACATCGAAAAGAACGGAAAACTGCCAGAGGAATACGACTATGTATTGACTACTTACAGCCAAGTAAGCAACGGTGTGTATGAGTTTGACGAGAATGGTGCCCGAAAAGAGAAGAAACTTGCGAAGGGTAAGACATTCGGTGCTGCTGCCCTTAGCGGACAAAGAAGACGTGATGCTATTGAAAAACTGATGGACAACGCCTATCTTATCCTTGACGAAAGCCACACGGCTGGTGGTAATAGCGGTCAGGGCAACTATTTCCAACACATTATTCAGAAGGCAAAGAACGTTACCTTCTTCTCTGCAACCTTTGCCAAGAGACCAGACAACATGCCTATCTACGCTTTGCGTACTGCCATGAACGAGGGCGGTATGAAATCATCCGACTTGATTGATGCGGTGAAGCGTGGTGGTGCCACCTTGCAGGAGATTATGAGCCAGACCTTGACGCAATGCGGTCAGATGATTCGCCGTGAGCGAGATATGACAGGCGTAACCATCGACTGGAAGGCGATTGATGATCCTGAGCGAGTGCAGGAACAGCGAGAGCAGTATGATAGTATCATCGGATTGTTTAATGATATTATCAATTTCCAAAAGAAATATGTTTCAAGTTACGTGGATGAGCGTAATGACGAGCTGGCTGCCATTCAGTCTACTATGGGAATCAAGAAGGGAACGGCTGCCCTGGGTATCAAGAATCAGCCATTTGCCAGCAAGGCATTCAATACCGTTCAGCAGGTTCTTCTCTCCCTGAAAGCGAAGTCTGCTGCAGAACGTGCAATCGACTATTTGAAGCAGGGTATGAAGCCTGTGATTGCGTTGAACAATACCAACGAATCGCAGACTGGCAACCTTGCGCTTGGTGAGGAAATGGACGCACCAGACTTGGGCACATCTTTGAAGAAGGGTCTGGAGGGTACACTTCGCTATACTCAGAAGGACGCAAAGGATAATAGTGAAAGCGGCTACATCAAGCTTTCGGATTTGGGCGATGAGGCAGTTGAGGCTTATCACGAACTGGAAAAGAAGATTGAGCAGACAAGTACCGGTCTTTCACTCTCCCCTATTGATGTTATCAAGAACGAACTGCAGAAGGCTGGCTATAAGGTTGGCGAGCTGACCGGTAGACAGACCGAGTTTGTTTATAACGACAACGGAACTGTTACCAAGGTGAAGCGTGCTGATACAGACAAGAAGAAACTCGCGCGCGACTTTAACGATGGCAAGATTGATGCGCTTATTCTCAATAAGAGTGCAGCAACCGGTATTTCCCTTCATGCTTCGAGCAAGTATAAGGACCAGAAAAAGCGTGTGATGATCGTGGCGCAGCAGCAGCTCGACGTAAACGATGAGGTTCAGATGCGTGGGCGTATCGACCGAACCGGTCAGGTGGCTAGAGGTGCATACGAGTATGTGGTTTCCCTTATCCCTGCCGAGCAGCGACTGCTGATGATGTTTAAGGCTAAGTTGAAATCTCTTGATGCTAATACTACATCTTCACAGAAGAGTAAGTTCAACGAAATGGAAGTTGCCGATATTACCAATAAATATGGTGATAAGGTAGTTCGTGAGTATATGGCAGAGCATCTTGACCTTTATGCTCGCATGGCAGACCCATTCGGATGGGAAAAGAGTCATGGTGATGATTTGTCTAGAATCGACCCACAGACGCTTGTTGCAAGCGGTGGCGGTGTTGGCGATGGCGAAGCTGGTGCCGATGCAAGCAAGTTACTTGGGCGTATGGCTCTGCTGAGAGTTTCTGAGCAGGAGAAGATGTTGCAGGAGATTGGCGAGCTTTATGCCAACGAGATTCAGCGACTCAACGAAATGGGCGAGAATGACTTGGAGATTACCGAGCTGCCTCTGAAGGCTAAGACTCTCCACAAGGAAGTTTGGAAGCAGGGTGCAGAGCCGGGCGGCGATAACGCCTTTGCAGACAATACCTATATAGAAAAGGTGAACATGGCCATCTTGAAGAAACCTATGAAGGCTTCTGAGGTGAAGGCTTCGCAGGATGGTTTGACTGGCGGTAAGACTTGGGATGAATACAAGACCGAGAAGAAGGCTGCCGTGAAGGAATACTTCGACCAGAAGATTGCGGACGAGACTCAGAAGTATGAGGAGCGTGCCGTGAAGGCTGCAACCAAGGCTAAGGAGAAGTATATCAAGGATGCTAAGAAGGGTCAGAAGGATTCGGGCATGAGCGATGAGCAGATTGAGAAGATGGCTGGCTATCAGTATGACAACATCTACAAGCAGGAGAAAGATAAGCTGAACGATGTGATGAAGAACCTGAAAGCCAAGGCTGAAATGTTTGAGCGTGTGCTTGATACCTTCGATACAAACCAAACTTTCGCTCTGCCTACGGATATGAATAACCCTAATGAGTTGAGCGGATTCGGTAACAGTTACGGTAGACTTATTGACATCAAGATTACTGATAACTACTCGCCTAACGCCTCTTCTGTTTCCTTCGCTACCTTGGATGGCAGAAGAAAGATTACATTCCCTATCGTGGGTAAGGTAGGCGCAGGTGAAGGCAATATAGATGTTATCAGTGCCATCGACAACATGACTAAGCAGGCAATCAGTATGGGAGACAGCCATCTCAGAGTATTGAACCAAAACTTTGATAACTGGGATAGACTGACTAGCAATGAGAGCCGCAAGAATGGCTATATCGTGACCGGTAACCTGATGCAGGCTTTGGTTGACAGCAAGGATCAGGGATTGGGCGGTCAGCTGGTAAAATATACTACTGATACTGGCGAGGTGAAGACTGGTATCTTGATGCCGGACCGATTCGACCCTAAGGGCTTGACTACGGATGCGCCTATCAACAGCGTAGCTGAGAAGTTTGAACTTTCATCTTGGCACGGTGGTATTGACGAGGTTACTTCATCGGATGGTGAAGTAAAGGTGAAACGCATAGACAACAATCGTGGCTACTACTATGAACTTCGTGTACCGAAGAGCAAGGCGAAGGGCGGCAAGTACTTCATGGATGAAGATTTACTGAAACTGGTTAATGGCAATAACTTCGAGACCAGAGGCAACAATATGCTTGCTGAGTTCAAGCCAGAGCAGTTGAAGCCAGTACTTGACCGTCTGTCTAAAATGGGCGTGAAGGTACAGGAGGAGCGCAATACTTCTGAGGATGAAGGCACCCACTTCCGTGAGGACCGAGGCTTCCAGTATTCTAAAACAGATACAAAAGATGTTAAGAATAGTAGAATCATTCCGGAAGATGTAGATAAAAACGTATCTTCGCAGATTGAAAAGAAGTTTGATTCTGCCATTGAAGACATTGTAGAGTATGCAGAAGACAGAGATAAGTCTAGACTTGTTGATGATGCAGACTATGCCGTGGAGGAGTTTTCCAATCTTGGCAGAAGCGTTATAGAATATTACAAGAATGATTATGAACGAAAAGTTGAAAAGTTATCAGGACAGCATACCGGAGGACATCTTGGTGGTACGAATGACGGTAAGGGAAATAGAGGCTCTTATCTACTGCAATATTATAAGACCATTCTCGCCGTCGCTGACAGAGAACTTGCCTATAGAGACGCTAGAGCAAAGAATCTCAGAGAGACTTGGGGATTGCAGCCAGGAGGAACGTTCACACTTGGAGCCGTTGAACGAATTTTTAAAGAAACAAATAGAGATAAAGAAAAAGCTAAGCTCTTCCAGAGAGTTCTCGATATAAACAAACGTCTTGGTGTAAACATCAAGGTAAGTGCCGAGAGTCCGAAGAAGAGATCAGGAGAAGCAGACATCTACAGGAACATTGAATTGTATATTGATGGTCTGACAAAGACCAAGGCTCCAGACTACGCTGCCCCTACTATTATGCTGCATGAAATGATTCATGAGGTAACAATGGGTGCTATCAATCTCGTTAAGAAAGGCAAGGCTGAGGGCATGCTGACTCCTAAGCAGATAGAGGGCGTTAAGACTATCCTCGAAATCTATGACAAGGTAAAGGACGATAAGGAACGCTTCAAAGAAGAGCCTTACGGTCTGTCTGACGCTTACGAGCTAACTGCTCAGATGGCTGATTCGAGACAGAGAAAGGCCATGGACCTGTCTATCTGGGATAAAGTTGTGAATGCAGCACATGAATTTGCAAGAAAGGGCGACCGTTCTATCCTGCAACGCTTGAAGGATGCTTGGAAAAAACTCTTTGAGGTTTCAGAGAAGGATAAGATGGATAATGCTATCAACGACATCATGGATGATTTCAATGAAACCGTTGATGATATTTCCATGAATGATATTGAACAGGACGGATTTGCCTATAAGGTTACAGACAAGGATGAGCTGGACCGCCTTGACAAGGAGAAGACTTTCAGAATGTATAGCGGAATGCAGGAGGTGGACGGAAAATTGTACTCTCCTATGGCTGCTATTATTGACGGAAAGCGTACCGATGCTACAGAGATTGGTGCTTGGATGGGCGCAGACGAGAGACCAGACCTTGTGAAGAACGGCAAGTTTACCCTTGTGAAGACTGACAAGAATAAGGGTGTTGGCGAGGGCGATGTGCCTGCTGCCTACAATCCTTACATGCACACTTCCACTTCTATGATGAACGACCAGTTTACCGGTGCTTACGCTAGAGGCAACATCAAGGTTGTGGAATGGGAGATTCCTGAAAGCGAGAAGACTAGCGGCTATCACGCTGAAGGTGCAAAGGATGCCGTGGGTCTTGTGCCATGGCACTCTGGTTCCGTGAACAGTCTTCTTCCGAAGGACAGACAGAGACAGGTGATGTTGTCACGCTGGAGAAAGGCGGTGAGAGTGGTTCCTGATTCAGAGGTGGCAGAGAGTATCTCTGAGCAGTTGAAGGGCACTGGCTTGGCTATCCCTTGGAATGTGGTTACTCCTAATCAGGTTAGGGAATTGGCTAAGCTGGGCGTTCCTATCACTACCGTTGAATCGGGAAGACAGGCTCCTGAAACCAAGGAGAAGTTCTTGCAGCAGATGGCTGAACTGGAACAGGAGTTCCCTCAGGCTAAGTTCGTCAACGTAAAAATGACAAAGGATGCCTTCAAGGAATGGGGCAAGGACGGTGGCACCAAGTTCCGCACAGATAACGGCGAAAGCAACTACCCTACTTCATCGGTTGAGAGCCATATCGAAAATGTGGCTCAGAAGACTGGCGCAAAGGTGAACATGGTTTCATCGGTTGATGAAATCACCAACAAGGCGGCGAAGGCTGCTATTGAGGAAGGTAGAAAGATTACTGGCTGGTATGATGAGAAGACTGGCGAGGTGCATCTTTACATGCCTAATATCCACGACCGATATACTGCCGAGAAGACTATCTGGCATGAGGTGGTTGGACACAAGGGAATGAGAGAGTTGTTTGGTGATGAACGATTCGACAAGTTCCTTCGTGAAGTGTGGTACGACTTGGATAAGCCTGAGAATGCGGCTTTGAAGAAGCTGGTGGATGAGGAGAGAAAGTTCAATCCTCTGAATATCTATGATGCCATTGAGGAAGGCATCGCCCGACTCGCCGAGGATGGCAAGGGCGAAGCTGGCTTCTGGAATGGTATCAAGAATAAAGTATCTGATTTCCTTCACGAAATCGGTTATCGTATTGCTCCTAATACTAAAGATGTGAAGTATCTGCTCTGGTTGAGCAAGAACTTGCAGAAGAATCCAAATGATCCTTATTGGAAACTGAGAGCCGAGGCGGTGAAATACCGTCTCGACCATGAGCGTATGCCTGCTGTCGTAGCGCATGATGGCATGTTCTACGGAAATGACGGAAAGGTTAGAAGTATGGATAATCTTACCAAGACAGAGTGGAATGAGTCTACAGATGGTGAGATTCACTTCCGTACTACCCCATCTGCCGGCACGGCACTTGACAGATACCACCGTTCGCTTGATGAACATGGCTATATGTTCACCGAGAGCTATATGGACAATATGCTTTCGTTGAAGAAGTTGATGAATGCGATTGTGCCTGACAAGAAGATTGAGGATATTGCTTCTTCGGAGAATCCTTATATGCTGCAGAACACCATGCAGGGTGCGATGAGTGATGCGGCTCAGATGTTTGAGCGCAACGTGATGAAGCCTCTGGATAAGGCAATGGCTGACGTTCTGGATGCTTTTGATGGAAAGAAGGATGATGAGAAGATTCACAACTTCAATCTCTACATGATTACCAAGCACGGCTTGGAGCGAAACAGAGAGTTCTTTGTACGTGATTTCCTTAGAAATATGAGGATGGACGAGCAGAAAAAGCAGGATGCCGACTTCTTGGAAAACAGTTATTATAGCGATAAGGAGTATCTTGATAACGAGTTGAAGACTGGCAACATCGACCTGAAGGAGTACTACAGACAGTTGGACGAGAGCATCAGAAATCACTTTGATGCAGACTTCGAAGCTGGCGAGCACGACTATTCGGGTATGCACGCTATTCAGGAGGTGACGAAATCTTCTGACCCTTACAATGATGCCGAGGCTATTCAGAGCGTGATGGATTCGGAAGCGAAGATGGAGAGCATCAAGAAGGGAGCTGTAAAGGACTATTGGGATAAGGTGAAGGCGGCTACCCAGTATTCTATTGACAGCGACTACAAGAATGGCATCATCAGCAAGGAATTGCATGGTCATGTATCGAATATGTTCAACTGGTATGTGCCTTTGAGAAAGTATGATGAGGCTACGGCAGAAGATACTTATGGATACATTACTGAGCAGGGTGACCCGAAGAGTTATATCGGAAGCACGATCATGAGAGCAAGAGGCCACAAGTATCTGAGTGAAACAAACGTACTGGCGCAGATTGGTGCGATGGGCAACAGAGCCATCAAGAACGGTGGTATGAATGCTATCCGTCAGGCTTTCGCAAGATTCGCGAGAAACAATTCGGGCAATAATCTGATTACCGAAACAAGCGTCTGGTATGAGAAGGACCCAGTGGTGAACATCGTCTATGAGCGCTACCCTGATATTCCTGAGGATGCTACGGCCGACGAAATCAACCAGATTGTTTCAGACTTCAATAAGGATATGAAGATGAAGGAATCACAGGGTATGGCATACAAGGTTTATCGCAGAGACAAGATAGGTTATAAGTTCCAAAGAGCGGAGAATAAATCGCAGCATATCGTAGATGTAAAGATTGCCGGAAGGACCCATACCTTTATTATCAACGGAAATCCTAGAGCGGCGCAGGCTCTGAATGGATTGCTGGAACATAAGAATGATACGCTTGCAGGACGAGTAACCGCTAGCATATCTAGAAAGATGGCGCAGCTTTGCACATCTTTCAACCCAGAGTTCGTGATGAGAAACATGATCAAGGACTTCGAGTTTGCATCGACTAACCTTTTAGCTAAGGAAGGTCTTGTCTATACCAAGAGATTTGAACAGTATTATGCCAAGGTGGGTATTATTGAGGGAATCAGAAATTCTAAGCTGAAAGATTTTGCAGATACAGGCGGCTTCGGGCTTTATGCCAAGTATCGCAACGGTACGCTTGATACTACCAATAAGTTGCACAGATACTTCAAGGAGTTCATGGAGAACGGCGGCGAAACCGGTTGGGTTCAGATTAAGAATATGGAGGACTTCACCAAGGAATACAAGTTGCACATCAAAGGTGAACGAAAGAAAGTTCAAAAGGTTGGCAAGGGCATTTACAACGCTATCTTCAAAAACTTGGAGAACGTCAACGAGATTGCAGAGAACTTGGCTCGCTTCGCTAGCTATTGCGCCAGCCGAGACAGTAACCGTTCTATTATCCGTTCGGTGTATGATGCGAAGGAGGTATCAACCAACTTCAACCGCCATGGTTCGGGTAATGCCGTTTACTCTTTCAAGAATGGGGAAATGGGAAATTCGAAGACTGCTAGAAGGAATATCTACGGCTTCACGGCTGCATGGTTCAGAAACTCTTCCATGTTCTTCAATGCCGGTATTCAGAGTACCAATCTCCTGATTAAGAACTTCAAGAATAACAAGGCTGGAACCATCGGATATATTGCCAGTGCTCCGTTCATCAGCGGTATGGCAATGGCTCTTCTTAACAACTTCATCATCAGTAATGAGGACGAGAAGGACAGAAAGGGCGTGAAGGATCCATACGCTGAGCTGCCTGACTATATCAGAAGAAACAATCTCTGTATATATATAGGTGGCGGCGAGTTCGTCACAATTCCGCTTGCGATTGAGGAGAGAGCCTTCTATGGCTTGGGTGACTTTGCAGCCGGTATGACCTTCTCGAAGAATATCTCCAGTCAGAAGATGCCAAACCTTACAGAAAACAAGGATATTGATAAGTATCTGAATCCGTTTATGGATGCCGTAGGTTGTATGTCGCAGCTTGTCCCAGTAGCAGATTATCTTGGCAACTCTTCATTCGGTAAGCATCCTTGGCAGGAAACCATTAAGGCGTTAGCCCCTTCTGCAACTTCTCCTTTCCTGGAGTGGGTTTATAATAGCGATTGGAAGGGCGCCCCTATTCAGCGAGACAATAAGTTTGATGAGAATCAGCCATCATGGATGCTTGCATACAAGGGAACGTCAGAGTGGATGATCAATATGAACAAGAAGGTGAATGCGCTGACAAATGATGTTGCTCCGGGCAACGAGGATATGAAGGGTAATGATTTCTTGGATGAAGTTACAAATCCTTCTGCCTTGCATCATTTCTACGGAAGCTATTTTGGTGGTGCTGCAACATTCGTTGAGCGAGTTGGCGGTTTGATAAAGAACGGTAAAGATACGGAAACCAAGGATATTCCTTTCGTTCGTTCATTGCTCTATACGCCAAACGAGCAGAGTAGCTTGCAGCGAACCAAAAGCAAGTGGTATAACTACAAGGATGAAATGGAAAAGACCATGGCCAACGTGGACCGCCTGAAATCGAAGAACGTTCCGATTGATAAGAGAATCACGAATATAGGTGAGTATTTCCACTTCCAAAACTCCAAGGAGGCTGCCAAGGTTAGAATTATCGAGCTGGCAGAGAAGCAGATGAAGCGATGGAAGGAACTCAGAGATAAATCTTCAGATACCGAGAGCATCAACTTCGCTAATCAGAATATTGACAGAATCATGATGGATGCGGTGGATGATTTGGATAGGCTGGAATAAATAAAGAAAGGAGTGGGCGCAAGGCTCACTCCTTTCTTGCTACTCCTAGATATGTTGCCTTGATGGGCTTTTCTCCATCATTAATGTAAACCTCTATATAGGTTCTATCATCTTCATCATCATTTTTGATGGTTAAGTAGGAATTTTTATCCATCTTAGAACCATGCGAACCCCACAAATGAAGATAACCTTCATTGCCATCCTTATCATATTCACACAGAATTGCTTCTGATCCTAAATCTTTAAGATAATTTTTCTTCCCTATTTCTGCTCTTGTTGTTGTAACAGAAAATCTGTGATACTCTCCAGAATAAAGTATCATCACATAATGATTGATGTAGGCACTATCTATCTGATATACTTTCCCATCATAGAGAAACTGGTTACTAATAGCAGAATCTTCACTATCGCTGCATGCACATAATGACAGAACTGCCATTAGGGTTATTAATAATTTCTTCATGAATCATGTTTTATGCGTTTGTATTTCTGGGTGCAAAGGTAGGGATTTTTTTGATAGGTTGTATCGGGGTTGGGGGATTTTTGCGTAGTTTAGACTTATTATAAATATGGGGGACTCAGCATAAAATGCTGAGGAACGGGGGCTAGAGGGGGCTTTTCTTGCTGGTGGCGGCTTGGCAGAGGGAGCCTAGAAGATAGCAGGGTTCTTCGGTGTACATATTTATAAGGAACAGCTCGGATATGTGCTGAACTACATGGAGCATTTCGTGGGTGAGGCTATTTGTGTACTCCCCTTTTGAGGTGGTCCAGCCTATTACTACTATCGTTTTTCTGGTATCTATGTTGGAATAGGTGATGCCTTTGTTGGGTTTGCCTTCGAGCACGAGATTACAGGCATCTTCGAGAGAAATGCCGGCG
>OKXB01000221.1_pt1 | contig 71755 bp, 51 predicted proteins | sample 1601731 | NCBI WGS metagenome assembly OKXB01 (sample SAMN04414077, study PRJEB24778) | human gut metagenome | material: faecal | host: Homo sapiens
TTAGAGTGATAATTACTATCTACAGAATGATAAATAGAATATAGCGTTGTATTAATACTAGAATCTGTAAAAGTATAAGTAGAAAAACTACGAATAATATCAATAATCATTTCCGTTTCTTTGGTATTAATAACTTCTTCTAATAAAACACCTAAGGTTGCAACTAACGCAGCGCCTACTATTTTTAAGGCTATATTTATTCTTTCTGAAATGGACTTTGAATCATCTAATAGAATTTTTATAGCATTCAAAATATGAGATATAATTTGTCTGATTATTTTAAATGACTTTTTTGTTACATCTAAGAAAAATGATATAGCCATATCTATTAATGTAGAAACAAAATTTGCAAATGCAGATTCCTTAAATGTATCCCATAATTCAGACAGTCGAGAAACAATTTTTATTCCAGTCTTTTTCATTCTTTTTGTAATAGAATCCTCTGAATCCAATTTACATTCACAAATAATTTCACCAACAACAATTTTAATAAATTTGAAAGCTGTCATTTTCAGAGCATAACCTCCAATTGATTTAGCAGCATTCCCACTTATTTTTTTACAATAGGAAAATTTAACTTTTAAATAGTTTTTATGGGCAAGCTGTGTATCTATGTGATAATATTCTGCATTTGTTTTACTTAGATCTTTCTCACATGGTTTATCAAATAACTCTGATAATTCCTTCCAACTCTTTGCCTTCTTGAAATCTCTGTTTATATCTTTATTTGTAGGAAACAGATTTTGCTCAGAGTTTAAAAAATCCTTCATTTCTTGTTCCGATAAAAATGTACCCATTAGTATATCATCCTTTAGTTCTTTGGCACTAATTACATGATCATAGTCATAATCCCCTTTTTCAGAATCACCTCCGATTAACTCTTCACCTGTCATATAATCAATATAATGTTCTCTATCTCCAGTTTTCGGATTTTTACCGGCTTTTATTGCCATATTTTTAGATGTTTCCTTATAATCTTTAAACTCATCAGCATTTTTATCAAATCGTTTTCTAAGTTGCTGCACGTTAGATCCCATATTCGTTTGATTTTCTAATACATCTGAAATATTCAATGCCACAGCTATTGAATCAACAGCCGACTTTTCTATTTCGTCAAGCATTCTTCGATTCATTTCCTTTGAGTCATATTTAGTTGCTTTTTCTTGCAACACGATTAAATCTTCAAGAAGCCGAGATTCTTCTTCATTTAAATCAATTTTAAATTTCTGTGTTTCCATATTCAAATTATTATAACCTGTTATAAAGCAAATAAAAAGCGCAAACCCATCGCTCCTTATCAGACTTAGAGGTATCGACAAACACCCACTGTTAAGATAATAGAGCAACAATTCACGCCTATATCGTATGTATAGAAACTGACAGTTTCTTTATATATACAATCCAACATGAGCGTTTGTTGCCTATTATTCACTACAGTAAAATTTTACCGATTTCCTAAGTCGGGAATAATATCATAAACGCTTTCTTGCTTCTTTTATGTCCTCCACTGGACTTTCCTCGCTTGGGAGCCGTCATGGATTACCACAAATTCAGCAATCTTATTTGATCTGAAGCTTTCATTTAGCAAAAAGCTTGAATTCAAATGTTATTCACATCACCACCTTTCCCCAGGCAAACATCACCTAGTCGCAATAGCACTTTTGTATTCTTGATCTGTTCAACAACCAAGTGTAATTGTTCGCCTATCATATACTCCCCAACCGCTGTATCTAAAACCTCTCCAAAGATTCCACTTTCTAATTTGACAATAAGTTTATCTTTCTTTATCGAATAAACTACCCCATCCACAATATCTGACAACTTTAAAGCATATACCTTTTTACGATAATCCAACCATTCCAATGTTTTAGGGTAATCTATGATTATCTTTCCTTTTTCATCCACACGAATAGCCAACTTCCTCAAAGTATTTACAGCCTCCCAATAACTACTCATACACTTATCAAAGACTTGTGTTGGTAGAAAATTTCGATATATTTTAAATATCCGGTTGAAAGCAACTATTCTCATCATAATATATCCTTCATCGATATTTCTTTTCAGAAGTTGAAGACGAGGAAATTTGTGATATTTATACATTTGGTTGATCATTTGGTTTATGCAGGTAAAGTATTCCGACTCTAAAAGTTCGAAATGATCGTCTTCCAATGTGCATTCATACAAGAAATAATCTCCAGAACTTACAATACCCCATTTATCATCAATACAAACTTTAAACACCTCCATATCCGAAGAAGAGGCTTCTAATGAATCATATTTACAGGATAAAATGCAATAACCATCACTGCTAAATAATCCATATTTTCCTTCTTTATACACCTCGAACCTATCACTATCTTTCCATAAAGAAATGAAATCATATATTGGTGGAATCACCCAAGTCTTGCCTCGTTTGACTCCATACAAATCATTTTCATCTTTGCAAATTAGATTATTCTCTTTCGCATGGGGACTATGCAAAATAATCTCTTGTTTGTCGACTTTTGCTGTAACAAATCCTTTTTCTGCATTGATTTGGATTTCTGAATAGATGAAATCGGATTTAAATTTTTTTGCTTTCAGACCATATTCAGCCCAATAGCCGTCCTCATTTTGTAAATAGGCTCTATAATTTTCTATTAGGATGTTGTTGTAAATAGGAGGTATAACCTCATCACTTCGCCAAGCTATAAGACCTATTTTCCCCTTTTTTTCAAATGTTTCAAACTCTTGATAGTAATCTTCTGATTTCAAGTAAGACTCTATAATTTCAGTAGGTATTTTATCTATGTCAATATCGCTTGTTTTTGAGGAAACAAACCATACTCGATGTGTTCGTAGATAAGAATCTTGTGGTATTGTATCCAGCCCTTCTATTGTCTTATAAACAGGAGACTTGTCATTATTATTCACCTGAGATGATACTTTCAATTTAATATCTTCACAAGAAGACAAAAGATAATGAGCTATCTCATAATTGAATAACACATTATAGAACTTCTCTCGTCTTACTAAATAATTATTGGCCGCAATAACACTATTCAAAACACCATCCAAAACACTCTGAAACTTATTTTTACCATTCACATTATACAATTTACCTATATATAAGCGCCCACTTGGTGGAATAAGGACACTATTGTTCTCATCCTGCAGAAACTCATATAATTCATCGTAATTTTTTCCATCATAACGGATAAACCTAAAACGACGATTATCTTTCCTGCGGAATAACTCAAATTTTGTTGCCTTGGAAAAATCAAAGTTCAAGGCCAAATCTAATGAATGACGATTTATTAAAAACCTACACATAATGCTACTTTTTTATTAGTAAAAAGCGCAAGCTCATCGCTCTTTATCTGACTTAGAGGTATCGGCAAACACCCACTATCGAGATAATAGAGCAACAGCTCACGCCTATATTGCATGTATAGAAAACCGACGGTTTCTTTATATATACAATCCAGCATGAGCGTTTGTTGCCTATTATTCCCCGATAATAAAATTTTGCCGATTTCCTAAGTCGAGAATAATATTGTAAACGCTTTTTTGCTTCTTTTATGTCCTCCGCTTGGCTTCCCTCGCTTGGGAACCATCACAGATTGTCGCAAATTTAGCAATCTTATTTGTTCCACCATCATACTTTGCATGAATTTCTTTGTTTGCCGCAAAGAAACAGTACCAGTAAGACAAAAACGGTCCGAGGTGAGATGAATTTTTACAAAGCACTTCATTCCATACCCCATGCGTACCTCTAATTTTATGTACCTTGGCCTAATCACAAAAACACGACACATGGAGTCTGAATCAAAATTCGAATCGGCCCCTACGATTTTTCCTATTGTCTGGATGGGCAATGCTTTGATACATTCTGAGGTGTAAAAAACTCTCCTCATAATTTACCTGCATTGGCAGCATAATTAGAAATCAAGAATTCGTAGGCATCACCAACAAGATATATCTGTTTTTGCCAGCCTTATACTTAGTTTTTCAAAAATAAGATGTACATTTATCTTTTAATAAATATAATACACAATATGGACCCAAAATTTGATTACCAACTAATCCCATATAAGTTCGCTCATTGTCTGAACAAAGAGTGTAAACAAGCCCATGAGTGCCTTCGTTATCAAGCGACACTCCATATCCCCGCAGAGATGACATCTTTTATAATCGTAAATCCATCCCATACATCTCCCAACAATGGAAATTGCCGTTTTTTTAAGATGGATAAACTACAACCTTTTGCACGAGGTATAAAGCATTTATTTGACAATATACCACATAAAGATGCAGTAATTATCAAACAACAAATGTTGGAACATTTCGGGAAAACGCTTTTTTATCGTTTTTGGCGTAAAGAATATCTTGTATCTCCCGCACAACAAGAATATATTCAAAAATTATTTCTGGAAAGAAATATTACAGAACCTCTTGCTTTCGATGAATATATCAAACAATATGAATGGTAAATCCGTTTTCGTGTCTTTTTGTAAATAAGGTTGACTCTTTAAAGAATCAACAATGAAAAAGAAGAATTATTATCAAGAGAGAGAGCATCATCTGATGTGTCATGAGATTTATCGCCTTCGTGTAGTAGAAGGCCTGGAAGTCGCCGCGATAGTAGAAAAACTGGGTATAAGTCGTTCTCGAGTTTACCGTGCATTAACTATCTTTGAGGTTGATAACCCCCAAAAAGCAGCAATGATGAAGAAACAAGGCAAAGAGGTAACAGAGGAAGATTACAAAAAGTTACTGGGTGAGATCGCCTCTCTCAAGAAGGATTTAGCTCAGGAACGCCTTCGGGCTGACTTTTACGAAGAAATGGTGGCCTTTGGCAAAGAAGTTTATGGTATCGACCTAAAAAAAGCTGGCACCAAGTAGCATCCAGGCTTCACACCAGGGACAAGAGGCTTTACGGCATTGTCCCTATGTGTCGTCTGCTTGGTGTAAGTAAACAAGCCTACTATAAACATGTGGATAAATTAATGTTCAAATTAGCCAGGGAATCCTTTGTGATTGAATTTATTAAAGAAGTACGTCAGAAAGCTCCCGGCATTGGTGGCAATAAGCTTTGGTTGATGTACCGTCGCAGGTTCGGAGAAGAACACAGCGTTGGCTACAATCGTTTCTATGACATCATAGAACGATATGGCTTGAAAGTACGTAAGCGCAGGCGGCGTATTGCAACAACGGACTCCAACCACGACCTTCCCCTTTATCCGAATCTGGTTAAAGAGTTGATACCCAATCGCCCTTGCCAGGTGATAGTTAGCGACATAACCTATATACCTCTTTGGGTAAACCCTGTTACGGGTGAATATACATTCTGTTACCTTTCGCTGGTGACGGATTATTATACGAAAGAAATCGTAGGATATAGCGTAGGGGAGACATTAGAAACGATATATCCTCAGGAGGCCCTGGAAATGGCCATCAGACATTATGCCGGCAAAGACCTCTCAGGGTTAATCCATCACTCCGATCGTGGTGTACAATATGCCAGCTATGCTTATACGGGCCGTTTGAAAGATTGCCAAATACGCATAAGCATGACAGAGAGTCGAAATCCCAAGGATAATGCGGTAGCCGAGCGTGTGAACAATACCATAAAGAATGAACTGCTTAAAGGAATGGGATTCTATCGAATCCGGGAAGTAAAGGCTGCCGTTAAAGTTGCTGTGGAGTTTTACAATCACGAACGCCCTCACTGGAGCCTGGACGGAATGACACCTTCCGAGGCCGCCGAAGGTGAAGGAGAGCTGAAGAAAAGATGGATAAGTTACCGTGAAAGAGCTATTAAAAGGCTGAAAGAGATGGGGATGACAGGATAGATCTTCCATTAAGTAAGGACTGATTATAACCTAAGACTCTTTGGAGGCTTCGCGCCTCCAGCCGTATGGCAAATCTCCGCGGTGGTTTTTTCATTACCCGTTTGGGGTGAATAGAGATTTTGATTATTTTTGCGAAAAACTGGCAGGTAGAGTTTACCTGTTTCATAAATAAGCAAGAAATAAGTCTACCGTTATTATTATTAAGTTTAAACCGAGTCAACCTTTTATATATATAAGACTGAAAGTAGTCAACTAAAAACGTTAACATACATCGACAGAGAAAAATGCCGTTACCCGGAAACAGTTTCAACCTAATGAAACCATAGTTCCACCTTATTGAAACTTTTGTTTCATTAGGATGAAACTATTTTCAGGATATACACATCCTTCATCAATATATACTGAAATCCTGTGGTTTTATCACAAACCCGATCCGCAGCATACTCTTAAAGTGGTTATATTCCAGCAGATTCTCACCGTAACCGTTATAATATTGAAGGAAAAAATATTGGTTCTCGTTATTGTTAAACTTATAACTTAACTCGACCTGTGTATTAAAACTGAACCAGGTTTTACGTTTCGTCAGGATCACTCCGCAGTTAAACCGCTTATTGTCTGTCCGGAAATTGGCCGCCATCTGGAAAATACCGTTATACTTTAACAGGTCTTTATTATATTTTCCATCAACGATCGGTATCCAGGTCTTGAACTGAGCCTCCCAGTTTTTGTTTAAAACAATGGCTGTTGCAAATGTCACCTTGTTCCAACTGCGCGAAGCCGTACTGTCTTTTCCGTTCGATTCATGTTCGAGCATCAGATAGCCTTTTCCGATGAATTTATTATGATGGATGATCAGATGCCCCAGTCCGATTCCCGGGTTGAAGTTCAGGTCGCGCATGGGCAGAGATTTCTGGAAAACATTCCAAAAGGCTTTCTGGGTGTACTGGATAAAAAGATAAGTGTCGAAAGGCAGCTTACTTTTCGTCAGGCGCTGGGCAATACTCAACTGGAACTTCACATCCGAATTGGCTGCGGTCGGTTTATGCCCGATCGTCGTCCCGCCGATGAAATAATTATCTTTGAATAAAGTGAAATAAGGCGCTTTGTCCAATACCGCACGCACACTGTCCGCGTTATATTCCAACTTCGGATCCTGCACCAGAACCTGGGCAGATACTGAAACAAAACAGGAAATGAATAAAACGTATAGAAATACTGCTGTCCTTTTCATAAAACATGAATATATAAACCTTATAAAAACAAAACAAAGGTAATATCCATCGAGGTTTAACAATTCTCCCCGATTTCATGAATTATGGTCAATTCAGTTACCTCTTCTTTATTAATAACCAAATCTTAACTGGTATGTTCATTTTTTATATCTTTGCCCGCATGGAAAAAGTATATCAATATTACAGGGATACAATAGCTGCTTACACACGCCGCTCGGACGGTCTGAGAAAAAAAATGCATTTGATAGGAACAATACGCCTGCTGCTGGTCGCCGGGCTTATTGCTGCGATATGGTTTCTGAAAGCCGAAAACTGGATGGTGTTAGGCGGAGCAATCCTCTTATTCATCATTCCTTTCATCGGGTTAATGGTTTATCATACATTTTTATCATCGCAAAAGTCGTATGCCGATGCACTATCCGCCCTGTGTAACAACGAACTGAAAGGACTGGATTACGATTTCAGCGCTTTCGACGGGGCACCGGAGAAAAGTTCGGCCGACCATTCATTCAGCCTGGACCTGGATCTTTTCGGAAACCGTTCCATCTTCCAGTCCATCAACCGGACAGTTACTTCGATGGGAAAAGAAAGGCTTGCCGACTGGTTTATCAACCCGCTTACCGATAAAGAAAAGATACTCAAACGCCAGGAAGCAATCCGTGAACTGAGCGAAATGACGCAATTAAGGCAACACTTCTATGTAACTGGTGTATTAAGTCCGGGAAATAAAGGAGATGTGAATACCCTAAGCGCACTAACAGATCATAAACCGGCCTTCATTAACAGCCTGCTCTGGAAAATACTGATATGGCTCATTCCTGCCATATGGGTGATACTGATCGCAGGAGCATCAAGCGGAATAATCAGTTTCACCGGCATAAGCATATTCTTCGCCATCTCGTTCCTGATTTCCTACATACGGGGAAAACAAATCACAGAACTTCATAACTCCGTGAACAAGATGGAGAAAATCCTGTATACGTATTCTTCACTGATCAAAAGCATTGAAGGCGACCTTTTCAAGTCAACCGAACTGGCAGCGATCAGCAACCAGTTTAACAGGACAGACGGAACAGCCTCGAAGGCTCTGAAAAAGCTATCCCGCAGCATTGGTGCGCTGGACCAGCGGGGCAGTATGATGGGATTCATTATGAACATATTTATTCTCCGCGACACCCGGACAGCCATCCGTCTGGAACGTTGGATACAGATACACGCCGAGGATATTCCCCGATGGTTCGATGCCCTTGCCGAGTTTGATGCCTACAGTTCGTTGGGAGGATTTGCATTCAATCATACCGGCTATATCTATCCGGAAATAGCCGACTCCTACTTCAAGATGAGTGGTAAAGCACTTGGGCACCCCCTACTCCGCCGTGATGCTTGCGTACGGAATGATATTTCGATAGAAAAAAGTCCGTGGTTCCTGATTATCACCGGGGCAAATATGGCTGGGAAAAGCACCTACCTCCGTACAGTCGGAGTCAACTATCTGCTGGCCTGTATCGGTGCTCCGGTCTATGCAGACTCCCTGACTGTCTATCCGGCAAAGATGGTGACCAGCCTGCGTACTTCCGATTCGCTGGTCAGCAATGAATCTTATTTCTTCGCAGAATTGAAACGGCTGAAAATGATTATCGACCGTCTGCAACAGGGAGAAAAACTATTTATCATACTGGATGAAATCCTGAAAGGAACTAACTCGATCGACAAGCAAAAAGGTTCGATCGCCCTGATGAAACAGTTGGTAGCTTACCAGACTTGCGGTATCATCGCCACACACGACCTGGCACTGGGCGAACTGGAAAACGAATTCCCCAACCAGATAAAGAACTACCGCTTTGAAGCCGATATTACAAATGAAGAACTAACCTTCTCCTATCTGCTTCGTGAAGGGGTAGCACAAAATATGAATGCATGTTTCCTGATGAAGAAGATGGGGATAACGGTTTAAATACTTATATTTGCACGTAAATTAATAGAAAGGAGTCACTTATGACAACAATAGAACTTGAAGCCAGCAAAGCGGAATTGGTTCGTGAGATATTAAATATCGAAAATAGTGAAACCATCGGAAAACTTCGCAAATATCTAAGTAAGCTCCGGAGTAACAAAGAAGAGGCAAGTCCGTGTGAATATACCCTCGAAGAGGTTCGTCAGCGATTGGCTATCACTGGTAAGGATGCTATTGCCGGAATAGGTATCAGCGGTGAAGAGATGGAACAGCGAATGAAAGATATTATATAATAGTATGAAAATCATATGGCATCCGTTTGCATCAAACGATTTTGATCAGATTATATACTATTACCGGGATGCTTTTGGAGTTAAAACAGCTCAAAAAGTCCGCGACACACTTCATCATGACATATATCATTTGCTCTGTTTACATCCTTTTCTGGGATTCTGTGAAACCTGTCTGAGTGACGTCGATCAACTCTCTTACCGTTCACTAGTCTCGGGGCACATTAAAATAATTTATACCGTTCACGATAAATATATTTATATCCACATGCTTTGGGATTGCCGACGTAATCCCAAACAACTTCAAAGCGAAATAAAAGAACGTAAATAAAACTTATCAAATGGAGTTGTATCAAAATTCGGTTTTAATACAACTCCATTTATTATCATTTTCCTGTTTTATACTTCGCCTTAATCTCCGGCAACGCCCGCTGTATCTCTGCGATACGGGTGGCATCACTTGGGTGAGTGCTCATGAACTCCGGAGTCGAGCCGCTTTTTCCGGCAGACATCTTTTGCCAGAAATTTACCGCTACATCGGGATTATATCCAGCCATCGTCATAAATACCAATCCCATATAATCCGCTTCCGATTCATGTTTGCGTGAGAAAGGAAGCATGACACCATACTGCGCACCCACACCATAAACCGTATTGGCAACCGTCTGGACTGCCGCACTCTTATTGCTTACAGCCTGTCCCAAGATGGCGGCTCCGTATTGTGCCATCAGCTGCTGGCTCATTCGTTCGTTACTATGTTTTGCCACCGCATGCGCTACTTCGTGACCAACCACTACGGCCAGTTCGTCATCCGACGATACCAGCGACATCAAACCTTCGTAAACCACAATCTTTCCGCCCGGCATACAAAAAGCATTTATCTGGTTATCTTTCACCAGATTGAACTCCCACTGGAAATTCTTAATCTCGCTTTCCATTCCGTTCGCTTTCAGATAAGCCTCTGTGGCTGCGGCAATCTTCTTCCCCACACGGGTCACCATCGCACTCTCATTCTTATCCGACGACTTTGTGGCTGATTTCATATAATCGCTATATTGCGTTAAGCTGGAGGACAATACCTCCTGGTCGGAAACCAGCAACACCTGCTTTCTCCCTGTCAAAGGCACACTCCCGCACGCACTCAGCATCAGAAGCATCGCCATCAATAAACCTGTAATCTTTTTCATCTCTCTCATTTAGTTTTTACGAATACAAAATTATCATTTCTTTATGAGAATAGAACAATTCAAAAGGCATTTTTGCTCAACAGATATATAACGAAACCTGTTTATCCGGCGGAATCGGTATGAGGCGTAACACTTTCTGTATATTATTACATTTGTTCTCGTCAATTAAGAGACCAACTCTATTCCAATATACTCCCAACACATAATATTTTACCAATCAATACCTCATATTTATTTAGTTCTTCAATATTCATTTTTTTCTCTGTTTGCAAAATATCCATTTTATCAAAAGGGGTACAGTCCGCTTCTATTATAACAGAATGCTCACCATACGGTAGTTCAGGCATCCAAAAATAATTCATCCTGTTATAGGTACAATATTTATCAAATCTACGCGTGTCTTTTATTAGCTTTCCATCAATATAAACTTTTATACGAGCTCCTCTAAGACCCATAATATCAAACAATCCGACTCTTGTACCTTTAAAACGAAATTGAAGAGTCTCTCCACTTTTCTCAGTTGAAGCGACATAAGAGAAATGTTTCCTAAAAGGCTTGACAAAAGGATCACTTCCGTCTTTTTTCTCCCATCCTTCTGAAAGCCATTCCTTTTTTACATCATACATTTTAGCTTTTTCATAATTCGTTTCGCAAAACGGGACTTTCATTTTCTGAACCATCGAGCTCTCTTTCACCATTTGCTGAAACGAATTGCATAGAGTTTCCGTATAAACAGCATGTCCGTCTGAACCAGGATGTGTACCATCCTCCGTAAAACGTATTTTCTCTCCATAATCCATATCCCGTAAAGCATGCATCACTAACTTATTATCTCTTAGTAGTTTTGCAACAGCGAAATCAAAAGAAACAGATGGAATACCATAATATTGAGCTATCTGCTCCATTATGCGGGATGAACGCCAATGATCTCCATTTAAAATCACATTTTCCTGTGGCTTATTTGTCGTATACAAAAAACAAATATCTACGTGATCCGAATGATTTCGGATTTTCCTTACTATCCCTTCCATAGAACGTACAATCTCTAATGAATCAGTTTGTGAATCATTCACTGCAAATTCGACAAAAACCAAGTCTGGATTTTTAGCTAAGACATCACTGTCCATTCTAACAACTCCCAAATCTGAACCTGTACCACCGATACCTGCATTTATAGTCGATAAAAGGACATCCGGGTAAGATTTTTTAAACCAATCTTCAAATTGTACCCGATAGCCAGAAGCTTGTGTTATGCTTCCTCCCAAAAAGGCTATCGTCAGCGGTTTTTTCTCTTGTATCTTTTTATTAGTCCAATATAACCCATTCCTTAACGCTAAACAATCCGGAAGTTGCTTTCTCAACAAAAGGCACGCACCACCACCTGCAGCAAGTCTGACTTTAATTTTATCGTTAGTTGTCGCAATTTGATTAGACACCTGATAAGATTCTCTATTGTTCAAATAATGCGCATCAACACCATCCTGAACTAACATTAGCTCATATTGTCCACGTGGTAAAAAAGACAAGGGGATCTCCAATTCTCTTGCCGATTCATTCGTCACAGCCCCAACCAGATAAACATTATCAGTCTGACGCATCATAACAATATATTCACCGACTTTACCATCCAACGTCCTACTCTCTTTCCAGGGCATCTGCTGAGCAGAGATAAAGGAAAGTAACTCCGGATACTTTTCATAATATTCCGGAATGTCAGGAAGAATCGTTGCTCCTGAAAAAGTCACCAATGTCCGGGCTGCTTCCGACACGACAGTCGAGGGGACCGGCTGGTTTTCATCTACTCTTGTTGTCGGCCCTTGTCTTAAATCAAACATGCCGTTATTCATGTCGATCGGACCGGCCAACATATTCACAAAAACAGATGTTACGAATGTAGACGGAACAAAAACCCGATGGGCATCCAACTGAGCATGACAATATTCCCTCGTAATGGCATTAGGCCAGGTCCGCATTTGTCCATAAGGATGAACAGGCCCATCATGGAAGTCTACCAATAACTGATTTCGGGCACACAGTTCAGTAATCATTCTGGTACGAATATTTTTCTCCTGCTCGGAGCCTTTCATAAATCCATATTTTACCCCCACGGCACCCCAATCGTGATACAACTTTAATGTCTCACTGATCGGGAAATTACGTCCTCCAACATCATTCAAGTATAACCAGATGCCTACACCTCTACTTTTCGCATACTGAATAATTTTTCGGACATCCTGCGCCTGGCCTCCTTTCATCGGATCTGATTCACTCTCATGCTCCGGTCCATACCAGTTCGCATCCAATACCAACCCTTTAAAACCTTGCTTCGAAGCAAAATCAACCATACGTACCCAGGAAGGATATGTCATCGAATAAGTAAAATCTTCAACAATCGCACCATCAATACGCCAATCCCAAACATAAACACCCGGTTTGACCCATGAGAAGTCCATCTGAGGTTCAGGATTTAACAATTCAATAATGTGCGAATCGACTAAAGTACCCAATTTATCACCAGCCATTACAACACGCCAGGGAGAACAATTTTCCTCGGACAAAGTCACAGGAAACGATTCTATCATAAAACTCTGATCCCCTTTTCCGGAGATTAACCGCAAAGGATTCCCCGCCCGTAAATCAGCTTCATGAATAGCCACATAGCATTTCGGATCAACTTCCAAAAGCACAACCGGACGTCTTATACCATCAATATCCGAGAGTTTTTCCGGACCAATATTGGCATTTTCCCCATTATAGGACCAGGCTGTATAATCAGCTGCAAAACAAAACCCTGTCAATTCAGACTGGATATCTACTTGTTTTTCCGGAAATTCATAACGGAAAGCAAGTCCGTCATTATATAACCGAACGACAAACGATAGTTTAGTTTTTTCGCTCCCCGACTGTGGCGCCAATTCTAATGACAATTCATTAAAAACATCCGGCACCACCTCTCTTTTTCCCCATACTGGTTTCCAGACAGATTTAGACATTCTTTTGCTATGATTTGCTATTATCCAGTCATTTCCAGGTATTTTGTTTCCATTTGTCATGTAATATCCGATTGGAGAAGAGTCTATAACCAACTTATTCCCCATCGAAAACTTATATTCAAAAGTTCCCTTATCCGTCCGAACAAACCGGACTTCCAACTTTCCATCCGGAGACAAAAGGGAATACTCCACCCCCTTCATATGTCCAATGTTCATCAAAGCGAACATCAATACTCCCAAAACACGAATCCAAACTTTACTTTGTAAAAACATATCCTATGTACTATAAATTGTCATAAATAATCTTTGCTATTATATCATACCCGTTTGAAGTCGGATGAATACCGTCCGGGTAATAATTAACGCTATCTCTCATCTCCTCCCGATACAAATTAATCACCGGCAATTGTTCCTCTTCTGAAACCCGCTTAATCAGCTTCATTACTTTATTGCGCAAAATGTCATCACGCTGTTGCCATTTAAATCCATACGGCAATATCGGATAACAAAGATATACTTGATCTGAAATACTTTTCATTCTCCGGACCAACCTGAGATAATCTGCATAAAAAAAATCTTCATTTACCCATTCATCCGGTCTCGAATCATTAGTTCCCAATTTCACAATGATTACTTCCGGTCTGAATAATTTCAAATCTTTGTATGCCTCCGTCTTCAAATAAGTAGTAAATTTATCAAACTGCACAGCTGCACCCGGTACTCCGAAGTTGCGTACCTCAACACTATCTCCCAGCATTTTCTGCAATTTATAAGGATATGTTTCTTCAACCGAATTTGTTAAATACCCGTATGTGATGCTATTCCCCACACAAGCAATCCGCTTACGGGAAAATATATCCTTACAAAAAGTGTACATATCGTCAGAAACACGATTAAACAATGTTTCGTTTGTCCGAGAATTTATTCCATGATCGACATTCTCATATAATTTAGTTTCCACTATCCCGCCTTTACTTTCCAACGCTGTCGCAAAATTTACCGATTGATTATAATCAATAACATTATCTTTCATCCCATGCATCAAGAGACTAGCAGGAATATTCCTATCCGGAATATTAAACATAGCAGAAGCCTGACGCAAGTCCAGCGAGTCTATCGCCTGAATAAACCTTTTTTGTACTACAGGTACAGGAAAATCACCCTCTCTCGTTTCCAACAAATTATAAGTCCCGGCCATACCTACCCAAAGTCTGCATCCAGGTATTTTCATGGCTGCCAATGCCGCTAAATGCGCACCGGCCGAAGCGCCGCAAAAACCGTAGCAAGATGAGTCCAACTTCCATTCTTCCTCATGCTTTCTGATAAATAATACAGACTTTTCAATCAAATCCATTACACGTCCTAGTGTACCGCCCTGATCCATCAAAGGATAAGAGATCCGAACACCTGCAATGCCTCTTTCCGCCATATAAATGGAATGCTTTTTAAAAACCCCCATATCTCCATGCTGCCATCCGCCACCATGTATATAAATCATATATGGACTTTGCTTTTTATCGCACCGGGGCAGATCAATTTCCAGATCAAATCTACCCAACGCTCCGGAGTAATATGTATATCTCTGAGTCGAGACTTCATACAACTTTTCTTCAGCTACGACGGAAAAAGAAAACAAACACAAAAGGATCACCCATAATGTCTTCATCTTGTTCTATTTTTTCGGACCCAATGTTTCCCCTTGATTGTACATTTGATTATTAGGAAGCTCCGATTTAGAAATACCTTTTTCCATCAGCACCTTCAACTTGTCAAAATACGACGGATAGATAGCGCGAGGAGAAACCCCATTCTGTTTACATAAAGAGGCCGCCATTCCGATCACTTCCCCTAATATACCGGTAGTTCTCATCACCCGAACCGTCCCCAACGCGACATGAGTAACACTGATGTTACGCCCCGCCATAAACAAATTATCAATATTCCTCGAATAAAGACAACGATAGGGAACCGGATAAGGGTGTATCTTTTTCATTTCACAAATAGATTTAAACTCCTTTCCCGGAAAATGGGCTGTATTATCCGGATCCGGATAATGCAAATCAATCGTCCAGGTAGTAGATCCTGTTGCGTCCGGATATTTCACAAAATCAACCAAATCATTCTCCGTTAAAATATGATCACCAATCAAACGACGCGACTCTCTTTTTCCGGCAATATAAGCAACCCATTTCAATGAACGGTTAGTATACTTTTCCTTTAATGAATAGGAATTTTTAAGGAAAGACCAATTTGAGTATACAACCAATAACCCATAATCGCGAATATATTCCGCGTCATTTACCTGATCCTTATTCATTCCGGTTTCCCAGGTCCATTCTCCCATCATCACCTTTTCGGCACTCTTTTCATTAAATTCCACACCATAATTAAAATCAGGGAAAATCGAACTCTGTGAATCTTCTTCTGAATACCATTGTACCGATGCCCCCATCGTCATTTTATCAGCCTGCACAGGAGCGGTCGGTTCATTATATTCAGACCTAGCCTCCCGACCGGAACGATATTCTGCAGAAGCCATAAATCCGAGGTTGGCATCTCCCGTACAATCTGCAAATAGCGGAGCAGTAAGAACCATTTCCTGATTCGTTTCAATATTACGTATGAAAACTTTGGTAATCCGGCTATCTTTCGTCTCCACATCAAATGCCCTGCAAGAAGCATACAAAGTTATATTCTTTTCCTGCTTAATCGCATTCATTTTTTTTTCATCTTCATAATAATTCCCAGGTTGGGCATTACCTCCTTTCAAAGGGCCAAACTCTTTTTGCAAACTACCTAAAGCCGTATAAGGACCCGCCTCTATACGACCTCCCAGATGAACTCTGACTTCCGAACTATTATTTCCCCCCAAAACCGGGCGATCATGGACCAAAGCGACCTTACATCCTAAGCGAGCAGCAGAAATGGCTGCGCTCATACCTGCAATTCCTCCTCCTACAACCACAAAATCAAACTTTTCCGCAGAAGGTGTTTTCTTTGTCAAATTCAATTTCCGATACCGCATTTCAGATAAAGTTTTTACATCTGCCGCCGGAATATCATTCTCATCCATTGTAAAATAGATGGCATCACAACGTCCATTGAAACCACTCAAATCGTGCAAGGCTAGTCTATTCTTCTTCTGTTTTACTTCTACAATGCCGGCTTTCTGCCACATCCATCGGTCACCCGTAACTCCTAATACGGCAGAAAAGGTTTCTCCGTTCAATTTCAACCGAAATTTGCCCGGTCCCTCTCCATTATACCAGGGCGATGTCCAATTATATGTGCGTACATATACATGATAGACTCCTGTCTTATCAAAATTAATTTCAGTCTCCGCATCTTCAACCGGTTGTCCCATACCATGAGCCATCAAATAACTGGATCCCATCTGATCCATAAACTGCTGGTCAACAACCCAACCACCTTTATTATCGAATCCTTCAGCCTCGACCCACAAATCCGCCGAATAAATGTATTCCGGAATAAAAGCAAATAATGCCACTAATAAAATATATGTTATTCTATTCATCTAATTTAATTTTTAAAAGATACATACTGTATGGCCTGATATCCAATGGAACAACAAGCTTTTTCCCATTTACTGTCAACATTCTTTTTTCTACCGGAATCGAATTTAATATTTTAGCTTCTTCATCCGTGAAATCTATATAATAACGATCAGCTCCCCGGGTTAATGGCAAAGTCTGACATTTCTCCTGCCGTAAAATTTCCAGCGACTTTTTTTCCTCCGGATCAATCGATTCTATTTCCACAAGGACATTTTTTCCTTCAAACATTTCCGGAACATCTTTCAACACGATCTTTGCATCCGGAAAAGCCAAAGGAACAGCCTTCTCATAAAAGATAGAAGGTGAAGCAGTCCAAACCAGAATACGATACTCATTTTTATCTGCCGTCGCCTGACTATACAACCCATATCCATCTTTATCACAAGGATATGAAACAGATGGTATCATCTTATCGAATAAGGAGTTGCGAAGAATCATCCCCTTTGCATAAGGAGAAATCACATTCTGATTTCCATAAGTAAGTAATCCAAAGTGGAATCCTCCTCCTGTTATCGGTAAAAAGTTCCCCTCTTCTTTTAAGTACCAATAGTGTACAGTAGAAGCAAAGCAAGCCATCGCCGCTTCCTTTCTGCAAGCTCCCTCCATATCCGACAGGTCTTCGATCGTAGAAGGTTCCGCAAGCCCGGATTCATCCACAAGAATTTTCAAATCAGGCAAAATATCATATTTCGCTAATATTTCATTGATTTTTGATTTGAAACCTTGTGCTATATTGGGAGCTGTCCCCGGAAACAAATAATTATGCCAGGTAATGTAGTCCAATCGTTTATCCGGATTTGTATCCGCCCGATAACGTTTCAGAAAACCATCGATAAAATCCCAATGATAAGGAGTATTGGAACCCAACCCTGCGACTTCCACCTGTTCCTTCTTTTTCAATCCTTTGTTAACATTATTTACTGCTTTGTACAAGCATTTAAAAATACTATAATGTGCATCCATATGGCATTCACTGCCACTAATATTATCATATTCATAAGGCATCTGCACAATTTTTAGTTGCGGACAGACTTTTTTTGCGTGAGCTATCGCAGTTTGATACCCTAATGTTAAATCCTCCCAGGAATACCCGGGAATACCTTCTTCCGGCAATGGGACCGTCCCCATTTTAGATGCTACTTTATATGCCTTTGTAACAGGAGATATCTGCATATCCAACACCACTTCATCCGCAGTCAAAGCCGCAACTTTCAGCCATTGGTCCATATAAACAATATCAGCACTGTCAAGTAAAGCCGGATTGTCCTCTTTCCAGGGCAACTGATGGTGTTGATACCGAAAAAGGGAGAAATTACCCTTCATTTGCCCCGTCACAGACAAGGCCATTTTTTCAATTTTGTCTGTAACTTCACCATATTGGTAGTCTTTAACCGGATTTCCGGAATAAGCCTGTACACGCCTTTCTCCCCGATCCCATGAAAAAACTTTCGCATTACAGGATACTTCTATCGTTCCCTCTTTATCCAAACCGGCAGATACACGCTTAACCTTTTCATCCCACTTTTCCAGGTTCTCTATATGCCGCCTGTATCCCTCTTCCAACTTCGTTTCCGTTAAACCGGATTCTTTCCATGCATTATCAGCATCCGTCTTACTCAAATCCTCCCATAAAGATCCGATGCACATACTTGATTCAATATCCATATGATGTGTCAACGAATTAAACTCAAAAACCATACGATTCCCATATTTCAATAAAGTCGGATAAGCCCTGACATACAATACCCCCATGACCTTCGTCACAGGACGTTCATTCGGAGAAGTATCAATCCGTAATGCCTTAAACGAGACTTTCAAATTACCACTGGTCGCCTCCACGACCTTTTTAGGGTACAAATTCATTACGATTGTCTCGCTTTCCTGTCCCGTCACAGTTAAAGAAAAAGACAGACGTTCTTCAGAACCAATCCCATAACTCAATGGTATGACAAATGTCTTTGCATAACCGGAATGGCTGAATGGTACTAAATCGCTTATACAACGTATAGTCCGGGCATAAGGTGATCCTCCTCTAAACAAGAGACTCACTCCATGAATCGTCCTGTCTTGCCAGTCTTTATAAGCTCCAGACCACAAAAGACCATCATACCAGGCGTATCTTCCTTTTGTGACATCTTCCAGATCTGTACGGGAAGACCTGTTAATCGGATATTCACTGTAACCGAATCTCCATCGAAATTGAACATTAGCATCTCCTCTCAGATATGAACTTTCCAAATTTTGAGACTGCATAGCAATATTTATAAAAAGCAGAAAACCGGAGAGAAAAATGAATTTATAGAAATATCCCATTCTGTTATATTAAATGTTATCAAATAAAATATTTAAGTGAACACAGAAAATTGAGCATTAATCTGCAATTTTCTGTGTTCCTTGAATCAAAACCTATTATCAATAACCCGGATTCTGACCGAGTGTTATGCCAAAACGGGCATAGGTATCTATTTCCTGCTGAGGAATCGGGCACAAATAATCCCGTGAAGAATTGAATACACGAACTGCATTCGGGAAACGAGCATCAGTATTCAAATCATATTGGCTTGCTATTCCGCTATAGGAAACGAAACCGTCTTCATCAATTTGAGGTATGCCAGTAGCTGTTTCAGTATCCAATATTCGACCGTAAATAGTAACCGGCATTACTTTCTCTGCGATCTTCCACCGTCGGATATCAAACAAACGGAAACCTTCATCTGCTAACTCTACTTTTCTTTCACGCTGGATAATCGTTTTCAACTTTGCCACATCCATAGTCGTAATAGCCGGATAATCAGCTGTTGCAGAAACATCTACTCCATAAGCACGGGCACGAACTCTATTTATGGCAGTCAACACTGACTCATCAACCTCTCCTTGCATGATTTTTGCTTCCGCGTAGGTCAATAAAATCTCGGCATATCTCATCAGGATAAAGTTATGATCATCCCAGGATTGAATTTTTACCTGCGTTTCTTCTATCGTATTTTTCTTCCACAAATAGCCACAGAAAGCTGCCGGCCAGGAAACTGTACGACAATCACTGTTAGATCCGCCGATTGCCCCATTTACCAAACGATAAGTCGTACTGTCCGGATGGCTTTCAAAAATCATACCAGCCCATTCACTTTGCGGAGTAATTATAGAGGCTTTTAAACGAGGATCCCTGTTCTCAAAGGGGCGTTTCGGACTATACACTTTCGACTTATCGATTGTTTCACCATCAATACATTCGTAAGAATCGACCATAGACTGAGTAGGTACCATTACACTGACAGCCCCTTTATTACGTGATCCCTGAGTTACAGAAAACTGCGTAATATAATATTCATATTTAAACGGCATGATAAACATAATCTCTGCAGATGCTTGTCCGGCTAATTGGAACAATTCTCCGTAATTTGCATGAAGGCTATACCCAAAAGCCTGTTCATTATCCATAATCTCTTTAGTCGATGCCGCAGCCTCTGCATAATATCCATTATACAACGAGATACGGGCATGTAACCCTAGAGCAGCTCCCTTTGTAATACGTTCCGGCTCACCTTTCCATGAATAAGGAAGCACTTCTGCCGCTTTTTTCAAATCTGCGAGGATTTGATCAATTATAACCTTTTTCGATTCACGTGGAATCAGTCCTTCTGTCGGAACTTTTATTACTTTATTCAAAAATGGGACATCACCAAAAAGCTCAGTGAGATACATATAATGAAACGCCCTTATAAACAAAGCCTGCGCTTCAATCTGCTTATATATGGTTTCAGACACGACATCCTTGGATCGTACCATATTTTCCAACAATGCATTTGCTCGGGCAATACCTTTATAATGGTCCGAGTAAATTGTGAGAAAACCTCCGTTAGTCGAACTTTGTGTTCCTTGTCCCTGATTCATCATAGCAGAACAAACACCCCTGGACACACCGATATCCGTCGCTCCATTATCCATCGCAACCATAAGAGGTATCTTATAATCAGTTGTCAAACGCAATGAATTATAAGTTCCATTAAGTGCCAGGTTCAATTCTTCTTCATTTTTATAAAAAACATCGTCAACCGGCTCTGTCAGAGATTCCAAATCCAAAATATTATTTTCACAAGAAGAAAATCCGACAACCAACAATAATAACAGCTTATATATTTTCATAATATTCTTCATTTAAAAGGATAAATCAATACCAAATGTATAACTCTTAGCAACAGGATAGATCGCTCCCTGCGAATCATTCGGAACAACCGGATCGATCCCCTGCGGAAGGCTATCAAAGGTCAATAAATTCTGCCCGGAGAAATATACTCTTAAGTTCTTGATAAATACTTTGCTCAAGAGCTGTTTCGGCAACGTATAACCCAATGTTACATTTCTCACTCTCAGGTAAGAAGCATTGAACAACCATGTGTTACTTGCCTGCACATCATTACTACCAAAGCTCGTTGCCTCCAGAATAGGGAACTTTGCATTTGAGTTTTCAGGAGTCCAACATTCTTTGACATGCCATTCCTGAAGTTTACCAGCATTAAACAAAGGATAAACAAGATCGCCACCTAAAAGGACATCACGTTTACCTACTCCCTGCAATGCAATCGCAAGGTCAAATCCCTTATAACCGGCAGTCAAATCAATTCCAAAAGTATATCTTGGAAACGGATCGCCTAATATAACTCTGTCATCCGCATTGATCACGCCGTCGCTTGCATCCATCACACCATCTCCATCGGTATCGACGGTCAATTGGTCTTTATAACGGAGATTACCAGGTTTTAAAGTACCAAATTGGCTGGGCGCCCCATTTATTTCTTCCTGCGATTGGAAAATACCTTCAGTTTCATAACCATAAATGGAATTGATCGGTGCTCCTAACCGGATAATAGAATTTCCCGTAATAATCATCTCGCTTCCACCCAGATTGGTAACCTCATTTTTCACATCTGATAAATTAATTTTTATGCCATAGTCAAAAGCCGAAACCCGGTCTTGCCATCCGACCGTTACATCCCATCCACGGTTTTCTACATTTCCGATATTTTGGATCGGTGCTTCAAGACCCGTTACTACAGGTACCGGTATATTCAACAAAATATCTTTTGTTTTACGAACATAATAATCAGCGGTCAGAGTCAATCTCTGATCCAGCAATCCTGCATCTACTCCAATATTGGTCGTTGCTGTCGTTTCCCACTTGATATTCTTGTTCGCCAGTACTTTCTGGGCTGCTCCGTTTACAATTTGTCCTCCCATCAGATAATTGGCACTACCCAATGCAATAGAAGATGTATAAGGAAAATCACTACCAATTTCTTGGTTTCCCAATTTACCCCATGAGGCACGTAATTTCAAATTAGACAAAAACGAAAGATCCTTCATAAAGTTCTCCTCAGAAAGTCTCCACCCCGCAGCAAAAGATGGGAAAATACCCACCCGATTATCCTTCGCAAACCGGGAAGAAGCATCTCGTCTCAGATTTGCTTCAAACAGGTAACGGTCCTTATAGGAATAATTGACACGTCCGAAATATGAGACTAACGCATTATGAGTCGCTGTTCCGGAGTTTGAATCATATTCTTCCGAACCGGCATTAAGCACTTCATAATCCTGCAAAACATAATATTGCCGCCCGGCAGAAAACATCTCATAGTTATACTTGATAAACTCATATCCTCCCAACACAGAAAAACTATGATCTTTAAGCGTCTTTGTATAAGAAACTACAGCGTTGAAACTCTGACTGAACGGACGCTCGTTTGTCTGCGTAAAGCTATTAGGATCTCCCTTTTTCCGGATCGTCTTAGTATCCCAGTCCATCACTTGCTCGTATGTCTTAGATGCTCTTTTTACATAAATATCTTCATAGGAGGGTGCATATAAGACTGAGATATTCATCCCATCGAAAGGCCGGTAGTTCGCTTTCAACAAACCTCTGAATTCATTATAAAGTCTTTTGTTATAACCGCCAGCCCGTACCTGCGCTATCGGGTTTCCTCCGGAGAAACCATCCCCCCAGGTACCATCTGAATAGACTGCAGGATAATTAGGCGCAATTCTGAACGCATCCCGTACAACAGCCGTCAATGTAGCATTAGATGCATTTTGCTCTGACCGGCTAAAAGCCAAATCAAAATTAATATCAAATTTGTCCGATAACTTCAAATCTGAATTAAATCGTCCATTGTAACGCTTAAAACCATAATTGACAATATCAGCTCCCTGATCCGTAAAAGAGACTGAAGCCAAAACCTTCGCCTTATCAGAACCTCCGCTAACATTCAGGTTATGATATTGTTGAAAGTTCGTTTCACTAAACAGCAAGCCAACCCAATCAGTATCCGGATATCGGTCCGGGTCTGTCTTCATACCCGCCCGATAAGCATCAATTGTCGCCTGATCGGAACCTGTATACTTCAAATAATCAAGAGCACCTAAGAACGAAGGAAGATTCGTCGGGTTCTGCCACCCCAGATAGTTCTTATAATTTACCGAAACACCTCCTTCTTTTGCTCTCTTCGTGGTAACTAATATAACTCCATTTGAAGCACGTGAGCCATAAATCGCAGCAGATGCAGCATCTTTCAATACCGAAATATTTTCGATATCATTTCCATCTATCGTATTAATATCTCCTTCCACGCCGTCAATCAAAATTAAAGGATCATTAGACGCACTGATCGAGCCCATACCGCGAATACGCAAAATCGCCTTATCTTCTCCCGGCTGTCCGCTCTCCTGAATAGCAGTCAAACCTGGAGCAAGTCCAACTAATGCCTGCGAAGCTTGTGCTACCGGTTGTTTTGCCAATCGATCACCACTCACAGATTCTACGGCCCCAGTCAAGTTTACCTTCTTCTGTGTACCATAACCGACCACCACGACTTCATCCAGCAACTCGGTATCTTCCGTCAGGACAACATCATACGTTGACTTATCCGTAAGTTTGAATTCTTTCGAAGCATATCCGATATAGGATACTTCAAGAATATTATGGCTTGAAACATCTATGGAAAAACGTCCGTCAAAGTCCGTAACTGTTCCATTTGTCGTGCCTTTTTCCACCACGTTTGCTCCTATAATCGGTTCGCCGGTTACATCTTTTACCACACCTGTAACACGCCGGCCCTGTTGTAATACTACGGGCGAAACATTCCCCTTCTTTTCCATCGGATTGATCAGGATAAAATTATTCTCCGTAATTTCATATTGGATTCCTTCCTGTTCAAAAAGACGTTTTAAAACCGTTTCGACAGATTGGTCTTTCACACGGACAGATACTATTTTGTCCAAATTAATTTTCCCACTTTCATATATAAAACGAAAATCAGATTGATTTTCGATCAGGAAAAGAACTTCCTTTATCGATTGGTTCTTAACATCCAACGATAATTTCGTGTTTTGAGAATAAACAGTTGCAGATATATTAAGTGAGAATACAATCAAAAGTAATGTCGTTAATCTCATAATAGATAATATCTTTTTAAGGGTCGGATAAAAAACCGACTCTAACTTATTGAAAAAATTCATATATTTGTAAATTGATTATTAGTTAACTATTAGTGTTGCAAGCACTAATTTTATGATCAGACTTATAACGGGAGATGTTTCCAGCATTTCCCGTTTTGTGTATTCATGGTTCTTTACTTCATAGGCAATTCTATTTAGAGGTTATACTTATATTTTTTCCTGTCACATGATAGCGTATCTTACTCAGGCGGGACAATGCATTCATTACATCCGTTACGGTTTCTTCCTGTATGACCCCATTATAACGAATATTTTCCCCTAGCCCCGGTTGGAGCATAATCTTCACATCATACCATCTTTCCAGATATTTACAAACAACCGATAACGGCATATCCTCCATATATAACTTATTCTCCAACCATCCATAAGAATGAGATAATATACCTTCCACTTGTTTGATCTTATTTGCTTGTTTATCAAAAACGGCCATTTCTCCCGGCTTCATGACCAACTTATCGCTTCCACTATCCAGTTCAATGCACCCTTCCACCAATGAAGCCTGAATAACCGGATCGTCCACATAAGCCTGTAGGTTGAAAGAAGTCCCCCAAACTTTCACACTCAATCCACCTGCCATTTTTATGACAAACGGGGATTTACTTTTAGATACATCAAAAAAACCTTCTCCCTGGAAACTTACTTCCCGTATTTTCTCCTTCGGATCATATAAATAAGTAATCTCCGACCCGGAATTCAGTTTTACCACCGATCCGTCCGGTAAAACAATTTCCGAACGGTTTCCGTAATCAGCATTCATGCTTACCAGCACCTCCGTATTCTTTTCAAAAACCCCCATAAAAGAAAGGGCAAACATAATCAGCAAGGAAGCAGCCACTCCGGAAATTACATAAGATATATTCTTTAAATACGTCCGGGTATTTATCTGCTGTCCGTTTATCATATTAATTTTCTCCCATGCCAAATCAGAGTCATAGGCATTGGGGTCTGTATAAGAGCCCGATACCTTCCATATTTTCTTATATTGCTCAAATTCTTTTTGATTAGATACATCTTCAGCTAACCATTCCGACAATACAGGAGATATGGCTTTTTCTTCTCCGTCATCCAGTAAATAGTCTATGATGTGATCTTTTATATTTTTTTGCTCTTCCATAAATCATGCTTTTAATATATGACACAACAAATAAAAAAAGGTCCTATTCAGGACCCGAAAAAAATTATATTCCTTTTAACTCCAAGCATCTCTTTAGTTTCTGAAGCGACGACCATATCTGATTTTTGATTGTTTTTACCGAGATTTGGAGTTTTTCTGATATTTCCTTCTGTTTCAGTCCTTTTATACGGTGAAGCAACAACACTTCCCTGCTACGATCCGGGAGGCGATCTATACAATCGTAGACTGCTATCCGAAATTCTTCGATTTCAACTCTGTTTTCTTCATAAGATAATTGGTCCTTGCTTTCCGATAAGTTATTAAAATAAACTTTTGATCTGAGTTGATTCAATGCCAGGTGTTTAGCCATACGATAGAGATAGCCGCTTACATTTTCTTTAATTTCAATCTTTTCCCGATTCTTCCATATCTTCAGAAAAAGTTCCTGCACAACATCTTCCGCATCACTTTTATCCATGAGCAGACTATACACATATTGACAGAGGCGAGCATAATAACGTTCGAACAGTTTATTATAACTAACGTAATCACCTCTCCCAATTGCTTCAATCAGCTTTTCATCTGTGGTAGTTGTATCCGACATTTCTTCCGGTTTATTTCCTTTGCGCCCAAATATACGATAAATTTTGGAAATCAATTTTTTCTAACTAAGAAAAGCAGCAACTACGAATTTCCTTCGCATTATTCATACAATCCTCAAAAATATTTCATTCTAACGGAACAGTTGTTTTTATGAATACAAAATTATCATTTCTTTATAAGAATAGAACAATTTCCAAAGGTATTTTTGCTCAACAGATATACAGTATAAATAATTATGCAAAAAAACCGTCCCTGCATGTATATTTATTCAATTATTCGCTTTATATTTGCAACCGTTTTGCATAAATATACAAACATGAGTACAAAAAAGGAACGATTGGATGCTATTTGCCGTATCATACAAACAAAGGCTATATGTAACCAGGAAGAGCTGCTGAAAGAATTGGAAGCCAGCGGATTTCAGGTGACACAAGCTACTTTGTCGCGCGACATAAAGCAGCTGAAAGTGGCCAAAGTACATGATGCGAACGGCGATTATGTATATTGTCTGCCCGATTATTCAGCTTTGATACAGCCGAACAAGGTGCAGACAGAACATCATCCGAACATCGAATTTTCCGGAAACCTGGCAGTAGTCAAGACACGTCCGGGATATGCGATGGGGATCGCATCCGACATCGACACCCATGCCCCGCACGAGATACTGGGTACGATTGCCGGAGACGACACCATCCTGATCATCCCCCGCGAAGGGATCAGCAGGGACCGGATAGTAAAAGCATTATCACATTTTATATAAGGGCGATTAAGGGAGACAACGGTTCTTCCGTTTATAAACAAAAGAAGACAAAGAACAATCGGAAAAATGAAACAAGAAACAGAAATCGATGTAATGATTGCTGACGCCTCTCACGAAATATACGTAGACAAGATATTGACTACCATTGAAGAGGCGGCCAAAGTGCGTGGAACAGGTATCGCTAAGCGTACGCATGAATATGTGGCCCAGAAAATGATTGAAGGGAAAGCGGTCATTGCGCTGGCCGGGGATCAGTTTGCAGGTTTCAGCTATATAGAATCGTGGGGCAACAAGCAGTATGTGACGACCTCCGGTTTAATTGTTCATCCGGATTTCCGTGGTTTGGGTATTGCCAAACGGATCAAGGATATGACGTTTCAACTGGCCCGCATGCGTTGGCCGAAGGCTAAGATTTTCAGTCTTACGTCCGGCGCGGCAGTAATGAAAATGAATACGGAACTGGGATACGTGCCGGTTACCTTTTCCGATCTGACGGACGACGAATCGTTCTGGCGCGGTTGCAACGGTTGCATAAACCATGATATTCTGGAACGCACGAACCGGAAATATTGCATCTGTACGGCGATGTTGTTCGACCCTGCCGACCCGCACCGTGCGAAACGGGAAGCAGACGAAAGAGAAAAAAATAATAATAAATAATAAAGGAGGCCCGTAGGGGCGTTTCGCGAAACGCCCTTACCCCCCACAAAAACAGACAGACAATGAAAAAGAAAGTAGTAGTTGCATTCAGCGGAGGTTTGGACACCTCATTTACCGTTATGTACCTTGCCAAAGAAAAAGGGTATGAAGTATATGCCGCTTGCGCTAATACAGGCGGATTCAGCGAAGAACAACTGAAACAGAACGAAGAAAACGCCTACAAACTGGGCGCAACCAAATATGTAACTATCGACGTTACAAAGGAATACTACGAAAAGAGTTTGAAGTATATGGTATTCGGTAACGTTTTGCGTAACGGAACCTACCCTATCTCAGTAAGCTCCGAACGTATCTTCCAGGCTTTGGCCATCGCACGTTATGCCAATGAGATCGGTGCAGACGCTATCGCTCACGGTTCGACCGGTGCCGGTAACGACCAGATACGTTTCGACATGACATTCCTGGTGCTGGCTCCAAACGTAGAAATCATCACATTGACACGCGACATGGCGCTGACCCGCGACTACGAAATCAATTACCTGAAAGAACATGGTTTCGTTGCCGACTTCACCAAACTGAAATACTCTTATAATGTAGGTTTGTGGGGAACTTCCATCTGCGGCGGTGAAATTCTGGATTCTGCCCAGGGATTACCCGAAAGTGCTTACCTGAAACAGGTGGAAAAGACCGGTAGCGAAGAACTGCGTATCGAATTTAAAAAGGGTGAGATCCATGCTGTCAACGGTGAGGTATTCGAAGACAAGATCGCTGCTATCCAGAAGGTGGAAGAGATCGGAGCAGCTTACGGCATCGGCCGCGATATGCACGTCGGCGACACAATCATCGGTATCAAGGGCCGTGTAGGATTCGAAGCTGCCGCCCCCATGTTGATCATCGGTGCACACCGTTTCCTTGAAAAATATACATTAAGCAAATGGCAGCAGTATTGGAAAGACCAGGTAGCCAACTGGTACGGCATGTTCCTGCACGAAAGCCAGTACCTGGAACCGGTTATGCGCGACATCGAAGCCATGTTGCAGGAATCACAGCGTAACGTAAACGGTACGGCTATCCTTGAACTGCGTCCGCTGTCCTTCTCTACCGTAGGCGTCGAGTCGGAAGACGACCTGGTGAAGACTAAATTCGGTGAATACGGTGAAATGCAGAAAGGCTGGACGGCAGAAGATGCCAAAGGCTTTATCAAAGTAACTTCTACACCGCTGCGTGTTTATTATAACAACCATAAGGACGAAGAAATATGATTAAGATCGGAATTATAGGTGGTGCGGGATATACGGCAGGCGAATTGATTCGTCTGCTGTTGAATCACCCGGACGCCGAGATTACATTTGTGAATAGTACCAGCAACGCCGGCAACCTGATCACTGACGTTCACGGCGGACTGTTCGGAGAAACCGATATGCGTTTCACCGAACAACTCCCGCTGGACAGCATCGACCTTCTGTTCTTCTGTACCGCTCATGGCGATACAAAGAAATTCATGGAAAGCCATACTGTTCCCGACAACGTGAAGATCATCGACCTCAGCATGGATTACCGTATCGAAAGCGATGAACACGATTTCGTTTACGGCCTGCCCGAACTGAACCGACGACGTATCTGCAAGTCCCGACACATTGCAAACCCCGGTTGTTTTGCCACTTGTATCCAGTTAGCCGTTTTGCCGCTGGCCAAGCATCTGATGTTAAACTCGGAGTTGCATGTGAATGCAATCACCGGTTCCACGGGAGCTGGCGTAAAGCCTTCGTCAACATCTCATTTCAGCTGGCGAAACGATAATATTTCGATCTATAAACCGTTCACACACCAGCATTTGGCCGAGATAGGCCAGAGCCTGCGTCAGTTACAGAATAGTTTCGAAAGCAATATCAACTTTATTCCGGTGCGGGGTAATTTCTCCCGTGGTATTTTTGCAACGACTTACATCGACTGCAAGGTGGGACTGGATGAAATCCGCCGTATTTACGAAGAGTATTACGATGATCATTCATTCACGTTCATCACCGACAAGAACCCGGACCTGAAACAGGTTGTCAACACCAACAAGTGCCTCCTGTATCTTCAGAAATACGACAACAAACTGCTGATCATTTCCATGATCGACAACTTGTTGAAAGGCGCCAGCGGACAAGCGGTGCATAATATGAACCTGCTGTTCGGTTTGGAAGAGACTGTAGGACTACATCTCAAGCCTTCGGCTTTTTAATAATTAACTAATGTGCCAATATTAACACATTATTCATCATGAATTTATTCGACGTATATCCTTTATTTAATATAGAGATTGTAAAAGGCAAAGGATGCCATGTATGGGATACGGAAGGTACTGAATACCTCGACCTGTACGGCGGACATGCCGTTATCTCCGTCGGTCACAGCCACCCTACTTATGTAGCCGCTATCACCGACCAGGTAAACAAACTGGGATTCTATTCCAACTCGGTCATCAACAGCCTGCAACAAAAACTGGCAGACAAACTCGGTAAAGCCTCCGGTTATGATGACTACTCACTGTTCCTGATCAACTCTGGTGCCGAAGCAAATGAAAATGCGCTGAAACTGGCTTCTTTCCATAATGGCAAGAAACGGGTGATCGCTTTCAAGCATGCTTTCCACGGACGTACTTCGGCTGCGGTTCGCGTAACAGACAACCCGAAAATCATTGCTCCGGTCAATGAAGACCTGGCAGTGACCTATCTGCCGCTGAACGATTCGGCAGCCGTTGAAGCTGAATTGCAGAAAGGAGATGTATCTTCCGTAATCATCGAAGGTATCCAGGGTGTCGGCGGTATCCAGCTTCCGACAGACGACTTTATGAAGGAACTGCGTACCCTGTGTACAAAATATGAGGCTTGCCTGATTCTGGACGAAATCCAATCCGGTTACGGACGTAGCGGTAAATTCTTCGCCCACCAGTATGCCGGTATCAAACCGGACCTGATCACAGTGGCTAAAGGCATCGGCAACGGTTTCCCGATGAGCGGATTGCTGATCAGCCCGATGTTCAAACCCGTTTACGGTATGTTGGGAACCACTTTCGGTGGTAACCATCTGGCTTGTGCGGCAGCTATCGCCGTTCTGGAAATCATGGAAAATGAAAAGCTGATCGACAATGCCGCACAGGTTGGAAACTTCCTGATTGAAGAGTTACACAAACTGCCGGGGATCAAAGAGATCAGAGGACGCGGCCTGATGATCGGTATCGAGTTTGAAGAATCTATTAAAGAAGTGCGCAGCAAACTGCTCTTCGAAGAAAAGGTATTCACAGGAGTGGCCGGCACCAATACGATCCGTCTGCTTCCGCCGCTTTGCCTGACAATGGACGAAGCGAAAGAATTCCTTACCCGTTTCAAAAAAGTACTCAATGCTTAATTAGTTCTTTATTATAAAGAAGGCCGCCAACGGAATTTCCGAAGGCGGCCTTCTTGCTTTATTTTATCTCCTGTACTGTCGGGACACCCGCGACACCACTGTCTCCCCTGTGGCGACGCCTCTGTCGCCAGTGCGGAGACAGGACTGTCACCACATCGGAGACCGTTCCTGGTCACCGCACCGGAGACCTCTCCTTTCGTGGCACCCGCAACCGGAGGATTTATTTAAAATATTTTACGGCAAATGTAAACATCAAAGTAGAAAACTTTGCATTCTTCATTCCGATGCTCTATAATTAAAAATAAGAGTAGAACCTATAGGAATACCGGACACAGGTTTAAATTTATATCCTAAAGAAGCAGGGATTATCGCTTCTATGGAATCACCTATCGAAGTATCTAAAATAACTCCCCGCAAACCCTCTATTAAACCATTGGCCGGATACTTGATTACACCTTTCTTTTGGAAATTTGTACCATCAATCAGAAACCCTTCCAAATCATATGTCAGCACTTGGTCACCAGTCGGATATTTCGGTGTCTCTGACTTCCTGTCAATCACTCGGTATAAAGTCGTATCTCCGTACTTTACCAGTTGCTGATAAACCAACTCTCCGTTTTCATTTTTCTCCTGCTTCTTCTCACGAATATATTCTATATTTTTCTCTATATAAGCGATTTGCTCCGGAGTCAGTTCATAACTATCATCATTACTACAAGCGGTAAACGCACTCAACATCACCATCGCAGAACATGCGACTGCATAAATAGATCTCATTATTTGTCTTTATTATTTTACTATTAAAAAAACCTTTTGAAGCCGCAAAGATAATAATAAAGAGTTTCCCCTTTGTTATCTCAAAGAACTTTACGTTATTTGTATGTTCAGAAACAAATACAATAAATACAAATGAAACTAAATAAGCTGATCGTTGCCGCTGCTATTTCTATTTTTTGCAGTAATCTGTGTACCGCACAAAAATCATTGGATTTAGAAGATGTACTGAGTGGAAAACTTATCCGGACAAAAGGCGTTGGTGCCATGAACTGGATGAAAGACGGGGAGCGCTACAGCCGCCTCGAACCAAACAAGGAAGAAGGAGGAATGGATGTCGTAGCCTACCGCGCCAAAGACAATGCCCGCGAAGTAATTATCCCCTCTGCTATGTTCACAGATAAATCGACCGGCAAGAAAATTGCCATGGGAAGAATATCGTGGAGTGATGACAATGATAAAGTTCTGATCTACAACAATACGCAACGTGTATGGCGCTACGATACCCGTGGTGATTACTGGGTACTTTCTTTACATGACGGTAACCTGCGTCAACTGGGAAAAGGACTACCCGAATCGTCCATGATGTTCGCCAAATTCTCACCCGACGGAACAAGGGTGGCTTACGTTTCCAACAATAATATATATGTGGAAGACATAAACTCCGGCAAAATCACCCAACTGACCAGCGACGGAAGCAAGACCATCGTAAACGGAACATTCGACTGGGTATATGAAGAGGAATTCAGTTGCCGCGACGGTTTCCGCTGGAGCCCGGACGGCAAATACATCGCTTACTGGCAAAGCGATACGGAAGGAACCGGCGTATTCGATATCATCAACAACGTCGATTCCATCTATCCTACTATCCTTCATTTCCCCTATCCGAAAGCAGGAACTGCCAACTCGGCCGTAAAAGTCGGATACATCCCGGCAGCAGGAGGAACAACGACCTGGATCGACATTCCCGGAGATCCCCGCAACAACTATATCCCGCGTATGGACTTCATACCCGAAAGCAATGAGCTGTTCATCCAGCAGTTGAACCGGGAACAAAATACCAACAAAGTATGGATCGCCCAAATCGGCAGCGCAACCCCTAAGAATATCTTTACAGACAAAGATGCGGCATGGCTGGACACAAACGATAATATCCTGTGGCTGAAAAACAACCGGTATTTCACCTGGGAAAGCGAACGGAGCGGATGGCGCCACCTGTACCGTGTGAGCCGCGACGGAAAAGAGATCGTCCCCGTTACCAAAGGCGACTTCGACTATATCCAGCCCGTCGGGACCGACCTGCAAAAGGGACTGGTCTATTTTATTGCTTCACCGGAAAACTATACGCAACGTTACCTGTACAGCGCCAACCTGTTCGGCAAAGGCGAAGTGAAACGGCTGAGTCCGGAAAACCAACCGGGACAGCACCGCTACAACATGTCTCCGACCGGTAAATGGGCCGTACATACCTACAGCAACTCGGTAACCCCTCCGGTGATCGACATGGTTTCATTCCCTAAAAATCAATCCGTACGCATCCTCGAAGATAATGCAGAGGCCAAGAAACAATACGATGCCCTGGAGCTGAACCCGAAAGAGTTTGTCAAAGCCAGATCGGGCGACCTGCTACTGGACGTCTGCATGATCAAGCCCGTCAATTTCGACCCTTCAAAGAAATATCCGGTCATCATCGAAGTCTACGGCGAACCTGCCGGCTCGACCGTACAAGACTCATGGGGAGGCGGCGACCTGTGGAATCAATATCTGGTGAACCTGGGATATATCTATGTCAGCATCGAAAACCGCGGGGCCAATGCTCCACGCGGCCGGGAATGGCGCAAGTGCATCTATGGCGAAGTCGGCACCTTTGCATCGGAAGACCAGGCACGGGGCATACAAGACCTGGCACGCCAGTATCCGTTCATCGACCTGTCACGCATCGGCATCAACGGATGGAGCGGCGGTGGTAGCCAGACATTAAACTGCATGTTCCGCTATCCGGAAATATTCCATACGGGCATTGCGATCGCCGCCGTTGCCGACCAGCGTTTATACGATACCGTTTATCAGGAACGATATATGAACACACCACAGAATAACCCGGAAGGATATCGTAAGGGTTCCCCTATCTCCTACGCCGAAGGCTTGCAGGGCAACCTGTTGCTGATACACGGAACGGGTGACGATAACGTGCACTACCAAAGCTGCGAAATGCTGGTGGACGAACTGGTTAAACATGGCAAAGTTTTCAGCCAGATCAGTTATCCGATGCGTAGCCACGGTATCTACGAGCGTGAAGGAACAAGCCTGCACCTACGAAAAAGCATGGCTAAATACTGGCTGGACCATCTGCCGGCAGGAGGCAAATAAAACAATTACTAAAAGGGTAGAAACACAATGAAACAGTTGATTTTGTGCATTGCCACTCTATCGGCAATATTCCTTATGCCTTCCCGGGCAACGTCCCAGATCAGGGAAAAGGCGGAAGGATTACTGAATGCCGTTATTACAGAGAATAAAACAAATGATATTCCTGCTGATTCATCGGCAGCGATTGAAGATAAACTCCGCCTGGATTCCATCAGGATGCAGGAGCTCGAACTTCAACTACAGGAGATGAAGTTGAACGAAATCGTACTCCGGAGCGAGTTGAGTGACGCGCTGAACAAGCATATCACCACCGACTCGTTGAAAAAAGAAGAACAGCGCCGCAGCATCGACTCGCTACGGACGCTGACTCCCGGTGTTCATCTGATCATCGACAATGACACTCTCCTCACTTTCTATGCCAAACGAGGAGGTGTCTCGGCCTATGACCGGGCAGAAAATGCCGTCAACATGATCCAGAAAATAGGTAAAAACCTAAGCCTGAAAGCAGATTCAGTCTACCTGTTTAACAGTGAATACCAGACAGATATCATGTACGGTGAAAAAGTGATCCTCAGTGTGACGGATCAGGACGCCCTTTGGCTGAATACGGAAAGGGAAAAGCTAGCCAAAGAGTATCAGTCTGTTGTCAATAATAAGATCCTGGAGTTAAAAAAGGAACACAGTATACTTCAGATTGCCAAACGGGTTGCCTTGTTCATCCTGGTACTGGTCGTCCAGTATTTCCTGTTCAAACTGACCAACTATTTGTTCAGGAAACTCCGCCGCCGGATTATCTGGCTGAAACAAAACAAGCTCAAATCCATTACCATACGGGATTATGAGTTTCTGAATACCCACCGGCAAGGCAGGATACTCATCTTTCTGAATAATATCCTGCGTTATATTGTCCTGCTGATACAGCTTATGTTCAGTGTACCGATGTTGTTCGCCATATTCCCACAGACGGAACACCTGGCAATGAGACTGTTCACTTATATCATAGAACCGATCAAGATGGTCCTTAAATCGGTTATTGAATATATCCCCAACCTGTTCATTATCATTGTCATTTATTACTGCGTAAAATACATCATCAAGGGTATTCAGTATATAGCCAATGAGATTGAAAGCGAAAAACTCAAGATCACCGGTTTCTATCCGGACTGGGCGCAACCTTCTTTCAATATCATACGTTTCCTGTTGTACGCGTTTATGATCGCGATGATCTACCCTTATCTGCCCGGCTCCGACTCCGGTGTGTTCCAGGGCATATCCGTCTTCGTCGGGCTGATCGTTTCTTTAGGATCGAGCACGGTCATCGGAAATATCATAGCAGGACTGGTCATCACTTACATGCGGCCATTCAAACTGGGCGACCGTATCAAACTGAACGAAACGACCGGAAACGTAATAGAGAAAACCCCGTTCGTCACCCGTATCCGCACACCTAAAAACGAAGTGGTCACGATCCCGAACTCGTTCATCATGTCGTCACATACGGTTAATTACAGTGCCTCTGCCCGCCAGTTCGGCCTGATCATCCACTCGACAGTCAGCATCGGCTACGATGTCCCCTGGCGTCAGGTCCATCAGTTACTGGTCAACGCTGCGCGATCCACGCCGGGAGTCATGTCACACCCGAAACCCTTCGTTCTGGAAACGGAGTTGCAGGATTACTACCCCTGTTACCAGATAAATGCATATATAAAGGAAGCCGACCAGCTTTCGCAGATCTATTCGGACCTGCATCAGAACATACAGGATGTGTTTAACGAAGCCGGCATCGAGATCATGTCGCCCCACTATTATGCTGAGCGCGACGGAAGTGCCGTCACTATCCCGGCTGAATATCAGCAAAAGCCGGATTCCGCTGATAAAAAGTAAGAAACAGCACATTATATAGTTAAAAAAGTCCTCCTGCAAAACAAAATGCAGGGGGACTTTTGTTATAAGGCAAAGTCACTAATAAAAAATGCAGAATAATGAAAAAGTATTTTATCGCAGTAGCAGCTCTGGCTTTATTGGCTGCATGTAGCGGGAAGAAAACAGCCGAACCCGCTCTTATAGAAGAAGATGTTTATGCAATAAACGAGGCTGCGCCAGGCGCACCGGCTTTGCCTACCGTAACAGGAAAAGCAGCCAAACCGGTCAATATGCGTGATTCGCTGAAAGTAGATCCTAAAAAAGGAAGTGTCATTCAGAAAAAATATAAGGGCACATTCCCGGCAGCAGACGGTCCCGGCATCGTTTATGACCTGACTTTATATTATCAGCAGGATAGCGACGACGGCGTTTACGAAATGGACGCCACTTATCTGGAAGCTGAAAACGGAAAGGATAAAACATTCTCTTCCACCGGTAAACGCAAAGTAAAACATGGAACACCATCCAACTCCGAAGCAATCGTTTACGAACTGATCCCCAGCGACGGCGACATGGCATTTTACTTCCAGGCAGAAGGCGACAGCCTGACACTATTAAACCAGGAATTACAGAAAGCAGCATCAGATCTGAATTATACGCTGATACTGGTTCCATAAAAAAGCCACCCTATAAAAAAGCACATCTTTGTATAAATAGAAAAGAGGCGCCCCAACTCCTACCGGGAAACGCCTCTTTTTGCTTTTATTTTCAGATAATTGAATTATTTAATTCCTAACTTAGCCTTGATCGCTTTAGGAAGTGCATCTTTATGAACGACAATGTTCATTGTTTTGTAACGTACGAATGCTTTTGATGCATACCAAATACCGTTATATTTGTTGGCTGTACCCCAAGAGTTTTTCACCATGTAATATTCGTTTCCTTCCTGATCTTTGGCAATACCATAAATCTGCATACCGTGGTCGTCAGTAGTTTCCCAGTTATCATAAGCCAACTGGCGTTCTGCCTGCGTACACCATTTCTGCGGTTGCGGTTTCGTATTCAATTTCTTTTCTTCCGGTTTCATCTTCAACCAATGAGCCATGTCAGATCCGCTCAGTTCCTGTACCTTTTCGTTGTCAGGCATAACAGCTACACCGTCGCGGGTAAAGCCGGACTCACTTACGTCGGATCCCCAGGCAATCGTATAACCTGTATTGATCGCATTGTCGAACACTTCCATGAACTCGTCGATCGGCAGGTTGTAAGACAATGCGTGACGCCAGTTATCCTGGATTTCCAGCGAGAACTGCGTATAGAACGGATGATGCGTATAAGAAGTCAACGATACATAATCCGACGGTTTTAATCCTGTAGATTCATAAAATGACTTCGGAGTGTATTCTTTTCCTTTATAAGTAAACTTTTCCGGAGCTTTTCCCAGATAGATTTCATGTACGGCAGCTACAGCCTTTTTCCACAACAGGTTATAATCCTCGTCATACTGGAATTTTTTTACTTTACCGCCAGCCATGGCGCCCACCATAGCATCTGTGAGGGCAGACAACTCTCCGTGGTTACTCAATGTATCGCTATACATCACCCCGGGGCGCATTTCTTCTTCCGGCACCAAACCGAAAGCTTCCATTCCGTAAATCACATCATAGAAAGACCCACCCTGCGAGAACGAAGCATCGCCATGAGTGCGGACAGCCATATCGGCACGATCCTGATAAGTGTGGTAAACGGTAAACATCTCCGAAAGATCATATTCTCCCTTTCCCATACGAAGCAATTCAGATTCCAGGAAAGCCATGGTAGAGTAGCACCAGCAAGTACCTGCCCGGTTCTGATTCTTAATGGATGTAATCGGGTTTTCCTTTACTGTTGTAAAAATGAAACCTTCTTCTTTTTCTCCCTCTTTTTCTTGTGCTCCAACATTTGTTGCAGAGAACGCACAAGCCAGCATCAAGCCGGCAACAACAAGTTTCTTCATCTTTTGTTTTCGATTATATTAGCAATTATACATTTTGACGCAAATGTACGGGTTTTATTCCTTTTTTCCATACTTTTGCAACTCATGATTTTACAATTATAAATTAACGGAGACATGAAAATTACAATTATCGGAGCCGGAAATATCGGTGGCGCCATCGCTCGCGGACTGGCAAAAGGAAATATGTTTAAAGCATCGGACATCACCTGTACGGCACAGTCGCAAGCCACATTGGACAAAATGAAAGCGGCCAATCCAGACTTCGTGTTGTCACTCAACAACATAGAAGCTGTAAAGGGAGCAGACATCATCGTCATAGCAGTAAAGCCCTGGCGGGTGGAAGAGATCATCGACCAGATAAAAGGAGTGCTCGATTACGACAAACAGATCATCGTTTCGGTAGCTGCCGGAATCACCTTCGATACGCTGAATTCTTATCTCACTAAAAACACCAGTTATGAGGACTGGGTTACTCCGGCTCTTTTCCGTATTATGCCCAACACCGCTATCGAGGTATTGAGCAGTATGACTTTCGTCTCCGCCCATAACGCAACACCGGAGCAATCCGACCTGATAATAAATATATTCAATGAGCTTGGCAATGCGATGTTGGTAGAAGAACGCCTGATGGGTGCCGGTACTGCACTGGCTTCCAGCGGTATCGCTTTCGCCCTCCGTTATATCCGTGCTGCTATTGAAGGCGGTGTCGAATTGGGTTTCTATCCGAAGCAGGCACAGGAGATCGTTGTCCATACCGTAAAGGGGGCTACCGACCTGTTATTGGAAAACAAGAGCAATCCGGAAATGGAGATCGACAAGGTTACCACTCCCGGCGGTATTACCATCAAGGGGTTGAATGAAATGGAACTGTCCGGTTTCACCTCTTCTGTCATCAGGGGATTGAAAGCCAGTAAATAAAAAGAGAATTATAAATTGATTCAGAATTTATCAGAAGTGAATGTTACTTTTCTCTTGATAGAAAAGTAACCAAAAGATCAAGGCTGCATCTGCTTCGCTACTCAGCATCCTGCGTTCGCTGTCGTCTGTGAACTCGCTTCGCTCAAACAGCACAGCCTCCGGACGCTCTCTACGGATACTTCGCTTTACGCTCACCAGATGAGGCCTTTCATAGAACGCTTTGCGTTCTCCTAAGATTGCCGATACTACCTGTTAAATCCGAAAGTTTTTGTTCTATAAGTACCGGTATCGGCCATCCTAAGAGGAAGCACAGCTTCCTTGAAAAGGCCTAAGCGGGTGAACGTCCGCGGAGGGGGAAGACGAAGCGGTTAAAAAAATCCGTTGTCTGAGCGGAGCGAGTTTCGGATTTTTCAGCGAAGTCTTTCACCGGAGCAGTGAAGCCGGTTAAGCCTTGATCTTTTGCCTACTTTTCCATCAAGGGAAAAGTAGGTTCAATTATTTCTAATTTCGGATGTTATGTCATTCGTAAGGAGACTTGTTAATGTAAGAAAAAGGCATGCTACAACGTAGCGAGTAAAAGCTTTATATATTTTGCAGTAAATGTACGGGGGTTATTCCTTTTTTCCATACTTTTGTATGCTATGATAAATGCAAATCCGAATGAAAAAGTCCTTATCCCATTTACCTAAAGAGAAACAGACCGATTTACGTCTGATCGCCCGATATGTAGTCGAAGTTCTTGGTGATCAATGTGAAATGATCATTCTTTACGGTAGTTATGCTCGCGGCAACTACGTAGAGTACGACCAACGGATCGAATTTGGAATACCGACTTACTTCATGAGTGATTTCGATATACTGGTCATCACCCGGAATGATTGCAATAGTAACGAAATAAGCCGTCAGTTGGAAAAAGTGGAAGATCGTTATTACAAATATAAAGGGATGGGAAGATTTGCATTTACGACTCACATTCATTTTATCGATGAAACGATCAAAGACTTTAACAAAGAAATAATGAAAAGCCGCTACTTTTATACAGACATAAAGAAAGAAGGTATCCTGCTATACGATAGTGGTAATTGCAAATTAGCCCGTCGCCGCAAGCTTAATTTTTCCGAGATTGGAGAGTTGGGACAGGAATATTATACTACTAAATTTAAAATAGCGACAAGTTTTATACGCAGTGCCCATCATGCTTATGACGACAGAGATTTTAATATCGCTGCTTTCTTTTTGCATCAGGCTTGCGAGAACTTATACCGTGCTATTATTCTGACATTTACAATGCATACCTATAAAATACATGATTTGGAAGAGTTAATTAAAGCTGCCAAAACACATTCTTTGGAAATAACCAAAGTATTCCCCCGCGATACCGAAGAAGAAATACGATTGTTCAATTTGTTGCTTAAAGCCTACATAGAAGCACGATACAATAAATATTGCTACAACGAAGGAAGATATAGAAGCCTTAATCCCACGTGTAGAGCATTTAGCAGCGATCACCAAAGAAGTTTGCGAAAATAGAATAAAGGAATATGCGAGTCGTGCCAGAACGACAAACTAACCGGCAGAAGCCGGGAAACTAATTCATTCCTCCCTACTAACTAATTGAAATGTAAGGACTCCTTATTGGCAAGGTGTACAGGATAGCCAGCCAAGGTGTACAGGATAATCCACCAGGGTGTACAGGATAATTGATTATCCTGTACAGGGTAGTTATACTAAGTAAGGAGTTAACAATTAGTTTATTATAGGGTTTGATTTACTCAGACCGGAAGAGAGCAATAGTTTCAGAAGTGATACATGATAAAACATCTTTTATACACAATGTTTTCAGTATTTATTTGCCATTTGCAATATACTTCTATAATATCCTATCAATAAGCACAATAAGACATGGCAAATAACTATTCTATTTGCCATACTATTTGCCATTTGCCATCATTCCTCTTACGATTGATTATGGCAAATGACAAATAACATTGCAAACAGAAAAAGCATTTGCAATAGTATATATAACTGTTTAACAATGCATTGCATCGGCATATTGCAAATGGCAAACAAAATACCGAAAACATTCTGTGAGTGTTTATCGATTCATCTTCTTACGCCGGTTCAATTCTGACTGCAACATCTTCAGTTCACGGCTGGTCTGCCCTGCGACCGAAGTGTTTTCTTCAGCACGCCGGATCAGGTAAGGCAATACGTCTCTTACCGGAGCATAAGGCACATACTTGGTTACATTAAATCCTTCATGGGCCAGATTGAATGAGATATTATCGCTCATCCCCAGCAACTGGGCAAAAAAGATACGGGAATCATCCCGTTTGAGACCCTTCTCATCTATCAGCTTAGCCAGTTTATAATTACTTTCCTCATTATGCGTTCCCATAAACATCTCGAAATGCTCCAGATGGTCCATGGTAAAACGAACAGCCGCATCGAAATTCTCATCGGTCGCCTTCTTATCCTTGCAGATCGGGTCGGGATAACCCAAAGCCGCAGCACGCGCACGTTCGGCCTCCATATAAGCACCACGCACGAACTTGACACCGGCGATATATCCTTTTTCTTTGGCATCATCCAGAATACGGCGCAGGTAAGGCATACGGTCATGACGATACATCTGCAAGGTAGCAAACACGATCGCACGTTTCTTATTGTATTTCCGCATCGCCTCGTCGGTCAGTTCATCCAGCGCATCCTGGAAACAGTAATCTTCCGCATCGACAATCAGACGGACATCGTTCTCATAAGCACGCTGGCAGAAAGCCATAAAGCGTTCTTTAAATTCGCGGAAGGCTTTTACTTCTTCAATGGTCAGTTCGCCCCGTTTTTCAGAAGCCTTGGCAAGAAGTTCATCGGTCGTTATAGTAGAAGGTTTGAATACGGCATAAGCCAGGTTATCATTTCCTTTGGCAAAATCGATTGAACGTAGTGTTTCTTCAAATGTAGCCTGGATACCTTCAGGAGTCTGCTCGCCTTCGGCTGAAAAGTCAAGGGTAGAACGCACATTAAACTGTCGGAGATGGTCGATCGCTTTGGTACAATCCTGTAATGTCTCACCACCGACAAACTGTTTATATAAAGTTGGCTTTACAGCCCATGCTAAAGGGAAATGAATCTTTAAGGCGATATTACTTCCAAAACTGGCACATTTTACCAGCCACGGATATTTTATTGTATTGAAGAGTAAGTAAGCGTTTCTCAATTCAGACTGCGATTTGGATGAAAATGCAATCTCGGTATTATTAAAGTCTAACATAGTATCTGATTTTTAAAGTTGACAGATGACAGTTGACAGTAAACAATTTCGAAGCATATTACCTGTCAACTGTCACTTGTCAACTGCCAGCTGATATGTTATTTTTCTCCTAAGAACGGATAACCGTAAAAAGTAGGCGGAACCAAAGCCTCCTTGATACAACGAGGATTCGTCCAGCGGATCAGGTTCAGCGGACCACCGGCCTTGTCATTCGTACCGGAAGCTCTCGAGCCACCGAACGGCTGCTGTGCAATAACGGCACCGGTCGGCTTATCATTGATATAGAAGTTACCGGCAGCATAGCGCAGTTTATTGAATGCCACGTCGATAGCATAACGGTCGCGTGCAAAGATCGAACCGGTCAGGGCATAAGGAGAAGTACGGTCGCACAACTCCAATGTTTCCTCATATTTATTATCGTCATATACATAAATAGTGATCACCGGACCGAATATTTCTTCCACCATGCTCTTGAACATCGGATCTGTTGTCTGGATAACAGTCGGTTCAACAAAATAACCTACCGACTTGTCGCCATTACCGCCAAAGACGATCTCAGCATCCGGAGATTGTTTCGCATAGTTGATATAACTCATGATATTATCGAATGAAGCCTCATCGATCACCGCATTGATGAAGTTCGTGAAATCCTGCACGTCACCCATCTTGATCTCTTTCAACATATCGCCTACCATCTCTTTTACATCTTTCCATAAAGAAGCCGGGATATAGGCACGTGATCCGGCAGAACACTTCTGACCCTGATACTCGAATGCACCGCGAACGATAGCAGTTGCCACGTCCAGTGCAGGAGCAGACGGATGAACAAAGATAAAATTCTTACCGCCCGTTTCACCGACAATCTTCGGATAAGATTTATAATGGCCGAGGTTCTCGCCCATCTGGCGCCATAGCGTATTGAATGTCGCAGTAGAACCTGTGAAATGGAAACCTGCCAGATCGCGGCTGGCAGTTATCACCTTACCGATCACGCTCCCCTGTCCAGGGATAAAGTTGACAACACCATCCGGAAGTCCGGCTTCCTGGAATACCTTCATCAACAGATAGTTTGAATGGATAGCCGTAGTAGACGGTTTCCAGACAGCCACATTACCCATCATGGCGGGAGCCATATTCAGGTTGCTGGCGATAGAAGTAAAATTAAACGGTGTCAACGAGAACACGAAACCTTCCAGGGCACGGTATTCCATACGGTTCAGGATACCTGTTTCCGAATAAGGCTGGTCGGCATATACCTGGCTGGCATAGAACGTACTGAAACGCAGGAAGTCGATCAGTTCGCAGGGAGCATCGATTTCCGCCTGGAACGGGTTCTTGCTCTGTCCCAGCATCACTGAGGCATTTAACAGATAACGATATTTTGTAGCAAAGAGTTCAGCCACCCTTAACATAACGGAAGCACGTTCAACCCAGGGCAGTTCAGACCATTCTTTGTGCGTCTTCATAGCGGCGTCGATGGCCATCTGCACCTCTTTCTCGCCGGCTTTATGGTAAGTAGCCAGCACATGATGATGGTCGTGCGGCATAACCACTTTACCGGTATTACCCGTACGGACTTCTTTTCCGCCAATGATCAAAGGAATATCCCATTCTTCATTTGAGAGTTCAGCTAACGTTTTTTTCAAAGCTGCTTTTTCACTCGATCCGGGTGCATACGATTTTACCGGCTCATTAATAGGCTTAGGAAATCTAAAAATAGCGTTATCCATGTTGTTTCTTAGTTTATAAATAGTTAATCAATGATTTTTTCTATGCTGTAAACGTAGTAAAATAATTTTAAAACAAAGTGAGTAAAGAGTTAAATTAGTTTTAATTAGAAACACTTTGGTATATGGTATATATCAACATTTTCCCATCCATAGCTGTTATTAAAATATAATCATCTTAAAGGTATAGAAACTATGGCTATTAAAAGTGTTTGGATAGAAGAAGACTGTATCGCTTGCGGTACTTGCGAAGGCATCTGCCCGGAGGTTTTTCATGTGACGGATCGTTCCCGCGTAAACGAGGGAGTAGACTTCAACGATTACGAGGAAGAGATCAAAGAAGCAGCCGAAAGCTGTCCGGTCAGCGTTATTAAATATGATTAAGTGAGGAGGACCACTCACGTTTTACAGAGTAAAAAGTGGAGAGGTTATTCCGGTTTGGGATAACCTCTTTTCCTGTCAGGATTTGTCGGTATTCCAATAAAAAACCGTATATTCACAAAAAAGATAATTGGGATGAAGAAAACTGCTATACTTCCGGTATTTTGCCTTATTCTGCTGAGTTTCTGTACCGGCAAAACGGATAAGCCGATTACTGACGGACAACCTGCACCAGACTCTGCGACTGTAGAAGTAACGGAAATAATAGATACTGTCCCTAAAGAAATAATCATTGAAAAGGAATTGCTCTACGACCAGCATACTCTGGAAGACACTTATCCGTATAAAGATACGACACGGGAGTTCCAGTGGGAAAAGATAAAGGAGCGCCTAACCTGGCTCGAATCCATCCAGAAAGAACCGGCCACCTGGGCGATCCTCCAGAATTACAGGAATAAAAACGGGGAAGCGCCATTGGTAAAAAACTATCACAGAGATTCATACCGCCGTATAGCCGACTCGCTGGGCGTCGAACGCTTCCAGGGAATACCGCTCTACCTGACAACAGACACTACGGTGCCCGAACTCTACGGCAGGGACGGTGCCTTGGTAAAACACCTGGAAGACTATACGAATTTCACCCGGGTTGCCTCCGTACACACCGGAAAAGAGTGGATGATCCCTAAAAAATATATCCTGACGATTCCTGATACGATCGTCTTCAAAAAAGCTGTCTTTGTAGATACCCGGAATCAGAATATCGCGACACTGGAACAGGAAGGCGACAAATGGCTGGTCAGAAGCATGAACCCGGCTACAACCGGACTGCACAGGCCACCCTATGCCCAGGAAACGCCTCCCGGAGTATATATTATCCAGGAAAAGAAACCCCGCATGATCTATCTGGTGGACGGTACCACGGAGACAGGAGGCTTTGCTCCGTATGCCAGCCGCTTCACAAACGGGGGGTATATCCACGGGGTACCCGTCAATGCTCCGCGCAAGTCACTGATCGAATACAGTTCGACGTTGGGAACCACTCCCCGCTCCCATATGTGTGTCAGGAATGCTACTTCACATGCTAAATTCATCTACGACTGGGCACCGGTTTATGAGACTCTTGTTTTTGTTTTCGATTAAAAATTCTAACTTTGCAGTCTGATTCACACAGACATGCACAAAGTTTTCATCTATCTGTTCCTATTGTTTATCCCGGTAAACTTCTCAAAAATGAGAAGTACGGAACCGGTCATCCATGAAGTTTCAAGCTGCCGGCAGTTGTACCAGGAGATGCAACTGGATGGGGTGGTAAACTTTGAGGCATTCGAACAAGCAATCACCGGATACCATAAAATCGAAGATAAAACGAAAGAGATCCTTACACTGGTCGATTTCAGTAAGCCTTCGACCGAAGAGCGTTTTTATGTATTCGACATGAGGCATAAAAAATTATTATTCTCTTCGCTGGTATCACACGGAAAGAATAGCGGAGGGAATTATGCCACCTCCTTTTCCAACGAGAACGGTTCCCTCAAAAGTTCACTGGGGTTCTTCCTGACAGAAAACACCTATCAGGGAAAGAACGGTTACTCACTTGTCCTGAACGGATTGGAAAAAGGGATCAACGACCGCGCCAAAGAACGGGCGATCGTTATCCACGGAGCTGCTTACTCCAATCCTTCCGTAATTGCTTCATCCGGCCGCCTGGGACGCAGTTTCGGCTGTCCGGCCCTGCCACAGGCTGTAAGCAAGCCTATTATCAACACCATAAAAGGCGGTTCCCTGCTTTTTATTTATGCTAACAATAAGAATTATCTGGCTTACAGCCCCATCCTATCCAAACGGCAGGTTGCTTCTATGTAAAAACCCTATCTTGCAAACGGATAAAGAAATGAGATAGAACTTTCGGGAGGTATCCCTCTGGCACTACAATGCGAATCCTATAAAAAAGGAATCATGAAAACCAAAGTAAACGGCTCTCCTATTATGGACATGCTAATCGCTGACGGCCAGATCAGACAAATCTTCACCTGATATCGCCTTTTCAAAAGATATACAGGACAGACTTCCGTCATGTATAAAAACAAATTATAAGCTATTCATACACATGAAAGATACGTTCCATCAACTGCCATTTCTCTGCGGAACTGGCATTCGGATCAGCTTGTTGAAAAACAGACATATATTCTTCCCACTCAGCCTGACGGGGTAAACCGGCGAGACGGCTGAATGCCGTATCCCAATCAAAATCGAGCGGTGTTTCCACGATCATGAACAAACGGTTCCCGCACAGATAAATTTCCATCTCCAGGATTCCGACGCTTTTAATCCCCTCGCCTATTTCGGGCCAGTAACATTCCTGCCCATGTCTTTTCCTGTATTCTTTGATTAACTCCGGATCATCTTTCAGGTCCAGCGTCTGACAATAACGTTTAGTCGGGAAATCATAATGTTTGCTTTTGTATCCGTTCTTTTTATCTTCCATAAACCATATTATTTTTTAATTCGTTCAACAGGAACGATTACAGTACAAATGTAACGATTATTATGCAACCGAAATAAGAATATTTCTGCAAGGGATAAAACGATATCGACACCGGTTTCATAAAATACGGATCTAAATCGTTATCTTTACCCGCTCAAAAATAATATAAAAGATGAAGATCACTGCACCCCGGATAACTAAAGTATTAAAAGAAGACTGTACACTCGATGAAATGCTCCTGCAACCGGGAGAAGACCTGGCGGAATATTCTTTCAGGAATCAAAGGGTATTCGAAATTAAAACGGAAAATATGAGTATGCAGGACTGCCTGTTTACAAACAGCATACTGATCGGTTGCGGCATAAAAAAATCGCAGTTCAGTGATATCATCTTCAAGAACTGCGACCTGTCTAATATGAATTTCTCCGGTTCCGGTTTTCACCGTATCGAATTTATCGAATGCAAACTAATCGGGACAAACTTTTCCGAATCAGCGCTAAACCATATTGTTTTCAGCAACTGCAAGGCAGAATACCTCAATCTGAGCATGAGTAAACTGAAATATGTCAGTTTCGACCGATGCGACCTGCGAAACAGTTCCTTTGAGAACGGTCAGTATGCCAGCGTAAACTTTCATGAGAGTGATCTCAAGGAAGCTGAGTTTTACCGTACATCTTTAAAAGGTGTCGACTTCAGTAGCTGCGACATATCCGGCATCCGGATAAGTCCTATCATCGGCTGTGAATTACGCGGAGCAACAGTCACCTCTTTACAAGCATTGGAATTAGCCCATCTGCTGGGTGTTACAATTAAAGGATAATCTTCTTCAAATTCGTTATTTTGCATATTCCTGATGTCTTTTTAGCCAGGCAACTGCATAAGAACAGACAGCCCGGGGTTTCAATTGATTTTCTATTGCGTAGTCAAAAGTCGCTTTCACCAGTGAAGCGGCTATTCCCTGACCTTCCAGAGGAACCGGAACTATTGTGTGAATAATATCCAGATTATTACCAACAAGCCTGTACTGCACAAAGGCAGTTAAACCATCCTGCTTTATTTCAAAGCGATACTTTTCCGGATGGTGAACAATATCATATTCCATAATTTATTTTTTATCTACAAAACAACACCCTGTTATAGATAAAACAGTTTATTCGGGAATTAGTTCACCTGCCGGTTCATTTTGTCCGGATACAGGCTGCTTTTGTTGCTTTTTCTTTCCGGGATGGAAGAAATTCTTCACTTTTGTAAAGAAGCCGGAGACTCCTTTGGCAACATCCTGCACCTTTTTAGAAACACCGACCGACTCAGTCAATGCCGGACGGAGGATTTGCCATAGATAGTTAAATGTGGAATGATACGGATCCCGTTCTATCGTCAGATGGGAATAGCGGGGGCTGTATGTTCCCTGTTCCGGATGGTCAGGGTTATCATGTTTCAGCACCAGGTTAGCCAAACGTGACAGGAATTTATTATCGATCACTTCCCCGTTTTTCTCTTTCATTATTTCAGCCTTCAGATCCCTGTAAAGAAATAGCATATCGACAGTGGCACCTTTAGTGGAGGCTTCAGTACTGAATGTAAAGTCGACCAGCTTGCCACTCTCCACTTTAGCAAAGGCAAGCGGCGTGATCAGTTCGTTCAATGCAGTCAGATCAAAGTCCTCCATATGCGCATCCAGCAGGAAACGATCGTTCAGGGAATCGACCGGAAGCTGCCAGGTGGCGGTAAAATATCCTTTCCCCATTAATTTACCGTTTGCATCCAGACGGATATACTGGTCCGGATAGGAAACGACATTGGTAAAGCCGGAGAATTTCCCGTTCATTTCCGTGAAAAACAGTTTACCCGGTTGTATCCCTTTCTTTGACAATTCTTCGTAGACAACGGAAAAGTTATTTACACGGAGACTGTCGATAGCCATTTTCACCGGTGCCTTCTGCAAACCGGAATAGATCATCGGTACGATACGGCGGGGCACGGCAATCTGAAATTCTGAAGTTCGGCATTGTCAACCTCTACATTTTTTATCCGGACCACTTTCTCCGAGAAGTAAGCCGGCAAATCGATTCCCGACAATCCCAACCGGCCGACTTTGACATCAAACCAATCCTGATGCTTTGGCTGCCGGTAAGCAAATTCCATTTTCGGATAGGCAGAAACCAAATGGATATCTTCCAGATTCAGATCGGTATTATCCAGATTGACTTTTCCTATCTTCAATGTATAAAAACCATTATCCAACGGGAATGCCAGGTCTTTGGTTTCGAACCGGACAGTCTTCAGCCCGAATGTCCGGTTCCTGACATTGACATGCAGTCTTTCAAGAAACAGGTTTGCCGTATCACGATTCCATACAGCATTGGAGACTGTCAGTTTTCCCAGTGAAAGGTCAGGTGTAAACCGACCGACAGCCTCATAAATATCATCCGACAGGACAACGGGAGATTTCTTTTTTGTCTTTATCGTATCGGGAGAAGTCCCGGCCTGATAACTGACAACCGGATCAGATAGATTTATTGAACCGACAGAAAAATGCAGACTGTCCCAAACGACTTTATCGATACCCAAGTCCTGAAGTGATACCTGTAACAGACTTCCGTCTTTTTTCATCAAGCGGATATCGGGTGACTCGACATGCAGCGAAGCAGCATCCAGACGTTGGAGCAAATTCTCTGGCAGACGGTTCAAACCGGTCGCAGAAATCATCGGAGTCTCCATACGAAGATATGAATTTGCTCCCATTTGCCATAAAGAGTCTTGCGGGAGCAGTTTCACGTCCTGTAACCCCAATATGCCTTTTGCCGTAGAGAAATTACCTTTCCGGACAGCCAGACGGTAGGCTTTTCCCGGCAAATAATTGTCGAAGTCTTTGAAACTGAAACCAAAATGATCACAGGCAAAGAACAGCCCTCCACTCCGGTTCGTACTGTCGTCCACCAGGAAGCGGGTAGCATAGAAATTGAAATCCTTCAGCTTATAGATTATCGGATCAGGAACGCTTCTGTCATTCAATGTTACGTACGCATGATTCAGATTGATCCGTTTAATAGACAAATATTGCAATAACGGGTTCAGAATACTTTCCACATCCGCCCTCGGATTTACCGGCAGCTTCGTTTCCTTGCTTTTCTTCGCATAAGACGGGGATTTATAATAATAGATAACCGGATGGTCTATCTTGAAAAGGTCGGCACTGATCCCTTTATCATAAAGCAATCCCCTGATACCGATTGTGTCAATGCTACCAGACATATAGTCTTTCCGGGAATTTACTTTTATAGGCCTCAGGCGGATTTTCTCTATATTGAAATCGCCGGACTCCGTATCCAATGCCATACGGGCAATATCGAAACGGTGGTTACGTGCCGTCATCTCCCCGCTGATGCCGGTTGCTTCAAAGGCGAAACTACGGGAATACCACAAACCATGCTTCTCTTCCGAAACCGAATCAACCAGGAAGTCGTTTGCCCGGAAATTGAAGTTATCCAGTTTATAGACTTCCACTGAATCTTTTACGGCTTGCGAATAAGTGACTTTGGCGGCATCGATTCCGACAGTCCGGATAGAAACGCTATGCAATACCGGCGATATTATGTCATATAAAGATAAAGCCTGTACCAAAGAATCCGTATCGATCTTTGTAGCATTGCCTGCCGCTTTTTTCGCTGCCGGGGCATTAGCGGCCAGATTAAATACCTGAATGTCCGACGAAGATATTTCAAAAGAACGGGCTGTCAGATAATTCAGCGCATCCTCCCGCTTAAAACGGATTCCGTTGACTTCCACTGTCCGGACCTGTGCATCGACATAGCTGTCCGGACGTTGTTTTGTCTCCGTCCATAAACTATCCTGCGGAATCAATCGTATCTTCTCTATATAAATAATCGAATCCTGCGTACTGAGTTTTATGCTGTCTGTTTTAAGGAGAAAGTCGTTATTGGCTAGCAGCGTCTGCGGTTGGTTCGTCACAAATTCAAAGTTATCGCAATAGAGTAACTTTCCGCTCTGTGACGAGTTCTTATCCAACAGAAAACCGTAAGCGCGGAAACTGACATCATCAAGCCCATAGACGATCGGTGTCACAGGATTCTCGACGGTATAGGATACGCTGGCGTTCGACAGGTTCAGTGTCCGTACGCTCAACACATTTATATAAGGAGAGATTACTTCATACAATGATTTGGTATCGGCATGCCGGACCTTTTTCTCCACACGCCCCGAATAATAAGAATCAAAAACTTCTATCCGTGGGTCTTTTATTTCAAACGTATTAAAATGCAATTCCTTATAACTCCACCGCCAGGTAAGGTTTACACCTTTGAAATCTATCATGCCGATCTCCGCTTTCACATAAGTACGGGGAAGGCTGTCAATAGCTTTCCACTGTTGAAACACAGTTGAATCGGGCATCAGCCTGATGCCTTCGATCTTCAGTTCCCCTTTCACAAAACCGATCGAAAGATCATCAAAAGAAAGATTATAGAATCCGTCCGTAGCCTCAGCGGTACGCCGGCTCAATTCTACTTTCAAATATCTTTCCAGGCGGTTGCTCAGATACAGGTTCAAAATGGAAAAAAGAACGATCAATAATCCTGCTATTGGAAAAATGTACTTAATTATTTTCTTACTTCGTCTCATACCCTTTTCTCTATTTTATCAACAAACCTTTCTCTTAGGAGCAATTCCTCTGCGATCCGTATAAATACTCTATATTATTTAAAACAAGAAGACAAATATTATGTTGCAAATAAATAATACATTTAGCTGACCTTACAACCATATTACACAGATAATGATCTGGTTTAAATGTCTATTTTAACCATCATCCAGCCCGAATGAATAGATTTCAAACATTTTTGAATAATTTTTCATTACTAACTAAACCTTATATTTCATTACTTTGCCCTCATTAATAAGAAAACATCAAATCAAATGCGAATGAAAAAACTTGTATTACGAAGTTTCATGTTAGTTTTTTTCAGCCTTGTTATTACTGAAAAAGTACAATCTGAAAAAGCAATAAACATACCAACTTCATCAAATGAACAAACTGTAGGTACACCTGCGGCAACACAACAGACAATAACCATAAAAGGTGTTGTAAAAGATGAATCCAACGAACCCATGCCTGGAGTCAATGTCGTCGTTGAAGGAACAACTATTGGTACTATGACAGATGGAAACGGACATTTCTCTCTAAATCTACCATCCTCATCTGTTAAAATCAAATTCTCTTACATTGGATACAAAGAACAAATTGTTCCGGTAAAAGACAAAAAAGATATTAGTATTATAATGAATGAAGATTCCGAAATGCTAGAAGAAGTTCAAGTTATCGGATATGGCACACAGAAAAGAATAACAGTCACCGGTGCCGTTTCTTCAGTAGGTACTAAGGATATCCTGAAATCACCTGTACCTAATGTTGCACAAGCATTAACAGGTAAGGTTCCAGGATTATCCACAATCCAATATTCCGGTCAGCCGGGAGCAGATGATCCAGCCATATTCGTTCGAGGCATAGGTTCTTTAGATGCAAAAAGAGCTGCTCCACTCATCATGGTTGATGGAGTAGAACGTTCTTTCTTCCGCCTCGATCCTAATGAAATCGAAAATGTGACCGTATTAAAAGATGCTTCAGCAACAGCTGTATTCGGTGTACGTGGAGCCAACGGAGTCATTTTGGTTACGACCAAACGCGGTGAGGAAGGAAAAGCGCAAATATCTGTTTCTACATCTGCTAGTTTACAAAAACCTCTCCGTTTATACGAATATGCCAACAGTTACGATTATGCAGTCGCATTCAATGAGAAATTAACAAACGATGGGGCTAGTCCGGTTTTTAATGAAAACATATTAAATGCATTTAAGAATCATACTGATCCCTTATTATATCCGGATATGAATTGGATGAATCTAATCATGAAGCCTACTTCTTTCCAATCCCAGCATAATCTGAATATTTCCGGAGGCACAGAGCGTGTACGTTACTTTACTTCTATCGGAATTTTGACTCAGGATGGCTTGTTCCGTTCCTTTGATGCCGGTTACAATTCCAATTTCACATACAACAGATATAATTATCGCGCAAATCTGGATATAGATGTAACCCAAACGACCCTATTGAGTGTAAACCTGGGAGGACGTCTGGAAGATACCTGTGAACCTAACACCAAAAGTAATTTGTTTACTTTTCTGACCCGTGTAACTCCTTTTGGAGGAGCTGGTCTCTACGATGGTAAATGGATTCACACCAGTCCTGACAATATCGGTTGGGACAAAGGAGCATTAGAAAATGCAGATCCTTTTGAATGCTTCTTCGGCAAAGGTTATAATCAGAAAATCTATAATGAAATCAATTTAGACCTTTCTGTAAAGCAAAAATTAGACATTATCACCAAAGGGCTTTCTGTTACGGTAAAAGGTTCTTATAATAGTGGTTACACACATACCAAAAACCGCTATAAAGAAATACCTTATTACACAGCACACAAAGATCCGGATACTAACGAGTTATTCTTCCGCAAATTCAGGGAAGAAACCCAACTTTATTTTGATGAATCGACAAACCGCGGACGTAACTGGTATCTGGAAGGAAGTTTGAATTATGACCGCAAATTCGGAAATCATCATGTAGGAGGATTAATTCTTTATAACCAGTGGCGCGATCAATATCCGAATCCTGATAAGTTTGACTATATAAGTATTCCACGTGGTTATGTAGGCTTAGTAGGACGTGCTACCTATGACTATAACAATCGTTATATGGTTGACTTCAATATTGGTTATAACGGTTCCGAAAACTTTGCCCCAGGCCACCGTTATGGCATATTTCCTGCATTCTCTGCCGGTTGGATCATCTCCGAAGAAAAATTCATGAAAAGTCAATCATTCATTAACTACCTGAAAGTACGTGGTTCTTATGGTATTGTAGGTAATGACCTGATGAGTACAAAATCACGTTTCTTTTACCTGCCGGATGCCTATAATCCTTACGGAACAAGTTACAATTTTGGTGTCGATGTATCTGGCAATCGTGATGGAGCCACCGAACTTCAGATGGGTAATCCGCTTGTTTCATGGGAAAAAGCAGGAAAACAAAATTATGGTATGGACTTCTCCATATTAAACGATCGTCTATCAGGCTCTTTCGATTATTTTATCGAAAAACGTTACGATATCCTAACAACACGGAATACCGCACCAAATTTTATAGCTATTACAATGCCAGTTGTCAATATCGGTAAAGTAAATAATAAAGGTTTTGAACTTGTATTGAAATGGAACCATAACATAGGCGATTTCAAGTACTGGATCAACACAAATTTATCATATGCAAAGAACACGGTTGTTTATAAAGATGAAATACCGCACAAATATCCCTGGCTGTATGAAACAGGTCAGTCTGTTGGTCAACCATTTGGCTTTATCTTCGACGGATTTGTCACTGATAATGATATAAAATCCGGGAATTTACCGGATCATAAACTAGATCTGAAACCTGGAGATGCCAAATACAAGGACCTGAATGGAGATAATATAATCGATGATAACGATCAATGCCCGATAGGTAACCCGATTTACCCACAATTAACAGCCGGTGCTACCATAGGTTTTGAATACAAAGGTTTCGATTTCAGTATGCTGTGGGTTGGAACAAGTAAAGTGTCGCGTTTCGTCAGTGCCGGACTCCGTGTTCCTTTCGGTGGCGGTAATTACGGATTATTGCAATATATGATTGATGATCATTGGACACCGGAAACAGCGGAAACAGCAAAGACACCTCGTTTTTCCGGAGCTGCAAATGCTAATAATTATACGCGTAACTCTACTCTTTGGCTAAAAGATGCTTCCTATATGCGTTTAAAGAACCTACAGGTCGGATATACATTCAAAGGGGACTGGATGAAAAAAATCTATCTAAAAAATATGCGTATTTATGCATCCGGCGAAAACCTGTTGACATTCGACCATCTGAAGATCGCCGATCCGGAGGCAACTGATGATAAACAGTTTGAATATCCGCTCCAAATGATCTTTAACATCGGTTTAAATCTTAATTTCTAATCAGATATAAAAGTAAAATTATGACACGTTCTATATTCAAATATATACTCGTCGCTACAGGGTTCATATATACACTCACTGCTTGTCAGGATCTGAAGTTCGGCGATGATTTTCTGGAGAAAGCCCCATCTAACGATGTGGACATCGACGTCATTTATTCAAATGCCCAATATGCCCGTACTGCACTTTGGAGTGCATATGCCACGTTACATTACGGATTAAATTTAGGGAATCAAGGAAATCAGTTAATGGGATCCGATCCGTTAGACTGTTTAACAGATCTAGTATATTCAAATGTATGGACAGACGGAGTTTCAGGAGCAGCTATCCATTATAACGGAACCTATTCCGCCGATTATGAAAATAATGGTTATTCTTCAAAATACAGTTATTATCAAAGACCATGTTGGCTAGGGATTCGTAGAGCCTGGTTATTCATCGAAAATGTAGACAGGGTTCCCGATATGGAAGAAAGTGAAAAAGTACGTCTGAAAGGAGAAGCGAAAGTCATTATCGCGATGCATTACTGTGACATATTCCGGCATTACGGAGGTGTTCCCATCATCGATCACGCCTATACCGCGAACGATGATATGCAAAAAGAAAGAGGGACCGTACAAGAAACATTGGACTTCATTATAAAATTATTAGATGAAGCCTCTGCCGTACTCCCTTGGGCAATGTCTGCCAGTGAAAATCGGGAATGGGAAGGCCGCTTAACAAAAGCATCCGCTATGGGACTAAAAGCACGCATCTTACTCTTTGCTGCAAGTCCGTTATTCAACAGCGCCAGTCCTTATATGGAAGGAGAAGCAGCCAATAACCATTTAGTATGGTTCGGAGGTTACAAATCAGAACTTTGGGATCAAGCCCTGGCTGCCCATAAAGAGTTTTTCGAAGAACTTAATAAAAACGGGCAATACAACCTGGTCTACAAATCAGATCCCAGACAAGCCTTTCGTTCGGGTTATCTGGACCGCGGAACAGGAGAAGCAGTAATAGCAACTCATTATGGCTATACTGTACCGGATTACTGGACATGGGGATGGAGTCATTATGAAACAGCCGGTGATGCTGGAACAGCATGTGGGACCCAGGAGCTCGTCGATATGTTCCCCATGGTCGATGGACTACCCATCACAGAAAGTCCGTTATACGACCCTAAATCTCCTTATGATCAACGGGATCCCCGTTTATACGAAACAGTTGTTGTAAATGGCGATAAATACTACGGAGGCATAGCGGAAATCTACGTCGGAGGAAAACACTATCAGGAATTTGAAGGTTCTTACGGAGCCTTTATGTCCGGTTATCGACCGCGCAAATTCATTCTCGATGGCGGAGGTGGTCCATTATTCGAATGGCCGGCCGAGATCTCCGGAAAAGTAGTACAATGGCCTTACCTCCGCTTACCCGAATTATATTTAGGGTATGCTGAAGCTCTTTGCCAAACAAACGGAGACATGAATCTGGCCTACGAGTGTGTTAACAAATTACGTGACCGGGTAGGTATAGGGCATTTAAAAAAAGGACTTGGTAAAGAGGAATTCCTCGAAGCCATCCTAACCGAGCGTGTTTGCGAATTTGCTTACGAAGAAGTACGCTGGTTCGATATGATACGGTACAAACGTGCCGATATATTCCAAAAAACTCCACATCGTGTAGTTATTACTAAAAATCCGAAAACTGGAGAATTCAGTTATGAGTATAAATTATTTAAACCTGCAGAAAACGGAGAACTCAGACAATGGGCCAATCCCGGTAAGTTCTCTCCCAAATGGTATCTGAGTGCATTCCCCAGTAACGAGATCAATAAAGCATATGGTCTGATCCAAAATCCTGGATGGTGATAACCTTTATTACGAATACTAAATTTGAAAAATAAAATGAGAAATAAATTAATTCCAATCATATCACTGTCTTTTCTATGTGTTATGCCACCCGTTTGGGCACAAAGTGAAAAAGTAACAGAACAGACAGATGAGCAGGCAGATGAAACAACGATTGCAGCTTCTTCCGTCGATAACAAAGAGCTGATAAAACGCTCTAATATAAATCCTGCAAATGCTCTTTTCGGTAAACTGAACGGTCTTTTCATCCGACAAAATGGCGGATATGGTAATGGAGAAGGTAACCCGAGTATGAATATTCGAGGAATCGGTTCTTTGGTAGAAAACTCCATATTAGTACTTGTTGACGGTTTGGAACGAGATATCAATTCACTGGTACTTGAAGAAATAGAAGATGTTACTATTTTAAAAGATGCAGCAGCATTAGCTCCGTACGGAGTAAGAGGAGCCAATGGAGTCATGTTGGTAAAAACCAAACGAGGGAAAAAGGGGAAAGCTAATATTCACGTTTCTTATCAGCATAGCATCACAACTCCCATGCGCCTCCCCAAAATGGTCGATGCGGCAACCTATGCTGAAGCAGTTAACGAAGGACTAACAAATGAAGGTTTAGCCCGTCGTTATACACAACAAGAGATCGATGCTTACCGGAGTGGAAAATATCCGACTCTTTTTCCAAATGTGAACTGGGTGAAAGAAACGCTACGTGATCATGGACAACGTGACCAGGTCAATTTCACCGCTAGCGGTGGCTCTGATCGTATCCGTTATTATTCATTGCTCAATTTTATATCTGACAAAGGACTGCTAAAAAATACTGATCAAGACTCCCACTCCACCCAGTTCGGAAATTCCATATTGAATGTCCGAACAAATCTCGATATAGACATCACTGCTTCCACTCACGTAAAAGTAAATTTGTCAGGTAAAATAAAAGAAAAATACGAACCCGGAGGGATCTCTGATGAGGCTCTTATGGGTACTCTATATACACTTCCGGCAAATGCCTTTCCTGTTAAGACACACAATGGCATATGGGGAGGTTCGAATATGTATGATAAAAATCCAGTAGCAGAGAGTTCTTCAACAGGTTACAACACCTCACATGCCCGAACATTATTGGCTGACATGACACTTACACAGGATCTGGACGCCTGGTTACCTGGAGTCAGTGCTGAATTTCGTATTGGTTTTGATGCCTATTCCGAAACATGGGACACACGCACCAAACAATACTTATACGAATCAAATATTGCTCATCTTAATAATGACGGAGTTCCTACAGACACAATCAACACACAATACGGAAAAGATGAAAAACAACTGGGATTCGACAGTTGGTTGAATGCTCAGAACCGTCATTCCAATATTCAGTTTGCATTGAATTACCAGAAAGCATTTTCTTCGGGTAATCTGCTTGCATCAATACGCTATAAACAAGATAAAAATGTTTATCTGGAACAGTATAATACTTATATGCATCAGGATATCGTTGCAAATGCCCACTATAGTTTAATGAATAAATACTATTTTGACTTGAATATGGCTGTATCCGGAACTAGTCGTTTACCTAAAAATAATCGATGGGGATTCTTCCCGGCAATATCTGCGGCATGGCTACTAAACAAAGAGACATTCTTAAAAGAAACCTCCTGGCTGGATTTACTTAAACTACGTTTATCTTATGGCTTAACCGGGAACGACCAAGTTTGGAAGAATATGGATAAATATCCTTTCGGAGGTGGCGGAGGATTCATCTTTGGTGATGATTTCATTAGTAACGGAGGTATTGCGGAAGGTCAGTTACCAAGTTTAAATGCAACTTTCGAAAAAAGTAGCAAAGCAAATCTGGGTATTGATATGCGATTATTAAACCTAATAGATTTCAATCTGGAAACATACTTTGACCACAGATATGATATCATGGTTCCAAACGAAAATGTAACTTCCGGTTTCTTTGGCGCAACAGCATCTAATTCTCCCAATGGAATAGTAAACAATTACGGAGTTGAAATCGGAATGAGCATAGGAAAACGTATCGGAGATTTTGCTTTCAATATAAATGGTCAGTTTGCTTTTTCAAGGAACAAAATCATTGAGATGAATGAAACTTTTAAGCCATATGATTATCTCAAATCAACCGGAGGACGCCTGAATCAATTTTACGGATTGGAAGTGATCGGATTCTTCAAAGACCAAACCGACATAGACAACAGTCCGGCACAGATGTTTTCAACTGTATATCCTGGAGATTTGAAATATAAAGACCAAAATGGGGACAAACGAATCGATGAACAGGATATCATACCAATGGGCTATAATACACAATGTCCGGAAATTTTCTATTCGGTGGGATTCGATCTCGAATATAAAGGTTTTGGCATCAATGCACAATTCCAGGGAGCCGGTCATTATACCGTACAACGAGATCTAAGTAGCCTTTACTATCCATTGATGAACAATCAAACGATCTCAACACATTATCTGGAGAATTGCTGGAGACCCGGAGCAGATAATACAGAAGCTACTTATCCACGTCTGACCACAACAGAAAGTGCAAACAATTACCGGAATAACTCAGTATTCATGAAGAACGTTTCTTTCCTGAAACTACGTTCGGCTGAAGCTTATTACAAGTTGCCGGAAAACTTTATCGAACGATTCCGTTTACAGGAGTTCAGACTTTTTGTTAAAGGAATGGATTTATTCTCTCTGGATAATATGAAAGAAACTGATCCTGAAGTGATGTGGAAAACTTATCCGGCACAACGGTCTGTTCATTTTGGTTTCGACCTGACATTCTAATATCAAATTCAAAAACAACAAAAGAATGAAAACTAAATTATTTATATGTTTATTCGCTTTCTGTATAAGTTCATGTAATTATTTGGACTATGACGAATCCGATTTTCTGGAAAAAGAAGCAGTTTTTTCCAGTTTCAAATATACCAGAAACTTCCTGACTAACATCTATTCCTATGTACCGGCAGCTTTCGGTACAATTGGGGATGATGCCATGCGGTCAGCAGCATGCGACGAAGCTGTTTTCGTGGATAATCTATCTCCTGTGCATAGTTTTAACAACGGAGCATGGAGTGCGATCAACACGCTTGATGATAAATGGAATTATTTCAGTGGAATCCGCGCTGTGAATATGTTTCTGAAAGAAACGGAAGGACAGGAATTCGATGATCTGAAACACAATGAAGACTATAATGATATTATGGCTCAATTCAAATACTATCCATACGAAGCTCGCTTCCTACGTGCCTATTTCTATTTTGAATTAGCCAAACGTTACGGTGATATACCTCTTATCACAACTCTTTTAACAGAAGAAGAAGCCAATCAACAAAAACGCGCCTCGTTTGAAACCATCATCCAATTTATCATTGACGAATGTGATGCCATAGCCCCTCACCTTCCTGTCAGTTATAAGGATTTAATCAAGAGTGAGACCGGCCGGGCAACAAAAGGGGCAGCTATGGCACTGAAGTCAAGAGCATTACTTTATGCAGCCAGCCCATTATTCAACTCGAATAATGACATTGAAAAATGGAAATTGGCAGCTAGAGCCGCAGCAGACGTTATTGACAAAGCCTGGGATTTTGGATATATGCCACTCCCCGACTTATGGAGTCTTTGGAATAATAACTATACAAATAATAATGAACTGATCTTCGGTATCATGCAAGAAGAAGATAACTGGTTTGAACGTGTTAACTTTCCGATTGGCATAGAAGGAGGCGGAAACACGGGGCATTGCCCGACCGAAAATCTGGTCGAAGCATATGAAATGCAGGATAGCGGATTACCAGTAACTTCCAATGCAGGGTATGAACATGCAGATCCAAACTACGATCCTCAAAATCCTTATGAAGGAAGAGATCCCCGAATGTATGAACTGGTTGCACAAAACGGAGCATGGTGGGTTTATGATGAACAAATAGAATGTTGGTATGGAGGAAGAAGTGGTAAGCCGCAAAAAAATGCTACAGTGACAGGTTATTATTTAAGAAAATACGTAGATGGTAGTACCAGTTTGAAAAGCGAATTTGTAACCAGCAAACGACACGTATGGAATATCATGCGATACAGCGAAATATTATTAAATTTTGCAGAAGCGATGATGGAGGCCTACGGAGATCCTAACTATAAAGATGGCTATCCGATGTCTGCTAAAGAAGCTATAGAAATCATACGAAAACGAACTTATGTAGATATGCCGGGATATCCCGACAATTTAACAGTTGAAGAGTTCAAAGCAAAATTAAGAAATGAACGCAGAATTGAATTATCATTCGAAGATCATCGCTTTTGGGACATCCGCCGATGGAAAATAGCAGATCAAACAACCGACATTTATGGGGTAGACATTACTAAAAATGAAGACGGTTCTTTCAACTATAAAAAAGTACTTGTCGAAAAAAGAATTTTTAAAGATTGTATGTATCTCTACCCGATCCCACAGTCTGAAATTTATATCAATCCTGAGTTAACTCAAAATCCAGGATGGTAACCATATAGCCAGGAGAATTCCTTTATAAAACAGGATTCTCCTGATTTCCTTTTACTAAATTTACTCAATAATAAAACGAATGAAACTGGTAACATCCTTCTTCCCGATTCAAACTATTCCTTTGAAAGGGATACTATTTGCTCGACTTAATAATAAGTTATTCAGACAATGGGGAAAAACAAAATCATTGACATTTCTTCTCGTTATTCTCTTCAATGCCTGTTCTCCATCAACCGGCTATTTAACTTCCTGCTCTCATACCTATTATTTAGATGCGACAGCAGGGAATGATAATAATCAGGGAACTTCACCCGAAGAAGCCTGGAAAAGTCTTAGTAAAATCCAATCGCTTGACTTAAAAGCCGGCGACAAAGTTCTTTTAAAGAAAGGAGAAATATTTACAGGAGAACTCCATATAAAAGGAACCGGTACTCCAGAAAAACAAATCATTATTGATGCTTATGGTGATAAAGGAAATAATCCTTGTATAGTTGGATATGACAATTCACTCTATGCCGTATACGTATATAATTCAACCTATCTGACTATCCAAAATTTGGAAATCATTAATACGGGAAAAGAACGATTACCAAACAGGACTGGTATAAAAGTTCACCTGAAAAACTATGGAACAGCACATTCCATCCTGCTAAAAGGACTCTATATCCATGACGTAAATGGAAGTCTGGTTAAAAAAGAAGGGGGCGGATCAGGTATTTATATCGTAAATGAAGGGGAAAAAACCAGTATCTTCGATGGCCTGACCATTGAAGATTGCACGATTCGACGCTGCGAGCGCAATGCTATGATCTGGTGGGGATATTCAACACGCGATTTTTGGTATCCGAACCGAAATGTAGTAGTCAGGAACAACCTGATCGAAGAAGTCCCCGGCGATGGTATCGTCCCTATCGGGTGTGATGGAGCATTGATTGAATATAATATAATGAGAAATTGTACTGACCTGTTGCCGGATGGGGAATATGCAGCCGGCATCTGGCCATGGAGTTGTGATAATACCCTTATCCAATATAATGAAGTTTCCAACCACAAAGCTCCGGGAGACGCACAAGGTTATGATTCCGATAATAATTGTAATAATACAATCATACAATATAATTACAGTCATGACAATGAAGGAGGTTTTCTGTTGATCTGTGATACGGGAGAATCTGTTATGCCGGAAAACATAGGAACTAATAATACGATCATTCGGGGGAACATAAGTATTAACGACGGTAATCGGACCCAATTAACCAAATCAGGTTACTTCTCCCCCAGTATCCATATCGCCGGTCCAGCAAAAAAAACAATGATCTATAATAATATTATCCATGTAAATAAAAAGAAAGCACCGGAGGTACAACGTTGTCTGCTGAGTATCACACCTTCTTATGGAGACGCAGACAGTACGACAGTACGGGATAATTTATTCTACGTCAGCGAAACCAGTGAATTTCACTTAGGGACATCTACAAATAATCTATTCCAAAACAATTATTACTTGGGAGACATCCTGAATATACCGAAAGATAAAACTGCCAGGTTTGAAAACGAGACCTACGAAAATATGATCAGAAATGACTTGTCAGGCTTTGAGTCATTAAAGCCATTCCTTCGTATGATCAACATTCCAACCGGTCGAATAACGACTGTCGATAAAGAAGCTATCGATTCGTTTTTCAAAAAGTAATACGATTATATATGCGATGAATCCCATGTAAAAAGCGATTTTACAAAGATTTATATACATTAGATTTAAAATGTTTTTTCGTAACCTGAAACAAATGAAGAAATTCAGGACTTTCAGGTTACCTTTTTTATATATTTGTCATACAATTTTGAAAAATACTACTTATAATGAAAAGAATAATATTATTATTGCTCCTATGTGTATTTTCATTATATGATCATGCAGAAACAGAATGGAACAACTATAAAATACGTCCAATCAATAATCAGGATAAACTTCCCGGCAAACAGGTTAACCAGATACTCCAGGATAGTGAAGGGTATATGTGGTTTGCTACCAATAACGGTCTATCCTCCTACAACGGATACTCTCTGAAAACATACAAATCTTCCAACCAACATCCGAAACTACTGCAAAGTAATATTATAAATACCATAATTGAAGATATAGATCATCGGATCTGGATAGGAACAGAACAGGGTATAAATATCCTGGACAAATCGACAAACAAGATTGAAACAATCAGTAACGACAGCCTTCAGAATTCATATATTCACTCTTTTCTTCTCTCCAGCGATAGCACTCTATGGATCGGAACACAGGTTGGATTACTTCGCTACAACAGAGGTACACGAAATTTCACGACTTACAAGAATCGTCCTAGCGACAGTACATCCATTTGCGGAAACGCTATAAAAGCTCTTTTGGAAGATGAATCCGGAGATATATGGATTGCTACTTACGGCTACGGAATATGCAGGCTAAATACCCAAACCGGTAAATTCGTCCATTATCCGTCACTTGCACCTTTAAACCGTGCCAACCATTTATTTCAGGATAGAGATAAAAATCTATGGGTATGTTTATGGGGAGACGGTGTTGTCAAAATAGAAAATAAAAACGACAGTTATCACCCTATTTATACACATTTACAAAAAGAATCGACATATGAATGCATTTTCCGTAGCCTTCAACAACTAGACAACGGAGAAATAATAGCCGGTACCAATCAAGGATTATATTCAATTACACCGGACAATATATTACAATCCTTAAATAAACAAGATAATACTTTATATACGCAAATTCTAAATAATGAGATTAACTATTTATATACGGATAAAGAACATAATGTATGGATCGCAACCCAAAACTCAGGCGTTTATGTCGCATACCAAGAGAAAAATCCATTCACAAATTATCCACTAAACATGACTACCGGTTCTCAACAGTCACTAAAAGTTAATTCTTTTTACGAATGGAATCCCAATGAACTCTTACTTGGAACAGATAAGATCTGCATTGCTTTCTACGATAAAATTAAACAGGAACTCACTTCTTACAATAACAAACAGAACTATAATAACATATTCAGGGAATGGCCAGGAAACTTACAGTTCATATACAAACATCCGTATAAAAACGAATTATGGTTTGGCACCCAATTCGGAGGACTGATTATATGCCAAATTGAAAAAAATGAAATCGTATCTTCCCGCTACTATTTTCAAAAACTGGGACAGACTCCGATCGGAACTACGGTCAATTCCATTGTTATGGACAAAGGCCATAATATATGGATCGGCTCCGACGAAGGACTAAATATAATTACAGCAAATGACGATACGTTATCATACAGGACATATAACCGGATACAAGCAATCTGCCAGGATCATACCGGCGCTATTTGGCTCGGCACCTATTTTGATGGTGTTTATCGCTTACGTCCTGGATTTGATGTCCGCAAATTATCCTTTGAAATATACAATAATAATAATAAACTGATAAATGCCAATGAGATACTATGTATTTTCGAGGATTCCTCTCAAAATCTATGGGTTGGCACTAAAGAATGCGGCCTGCAAAAATATAACCGAGAGAAAAACTGGTTTGAGCCAGCACCCGGTATAGAGGATATCCAGGGTAATATTATCTACAATATAACAGAAGCAAACGGAAAACTTATTCTTGGAACAAATCGAGGGTTGGTTCTATATAATAATACAACCTACCAATCCACCATTCTAACAGATATAGATGGCCTAATGGACAATAGTTGTATGATGAACGCCATGTTGAATACCGGCAGAGGTGAAATATATTACGGAACACCTAAAGGGTTTTATATTTTTCGTCCAGACCAACTGCTTCCAGACTCAACCAATGTAAAAACGGTTGTTACGGATTTCAAGATCTTCCATAAATCATTCGATGAATTACCTGCCAAAAAACAAAAGCAACTGGCTGGAGATTTTCATCCCCTTTATACCAGGCAAATCACACTAACGTCATCGGATAACAACATAGGTATAGAATTTGCCGCTTTATCCTACATACATCCCGAAAAAAAGAGATATAAATTCAAATTAGACGGATTCGACAAAAACTGGGTATATACAGATGCCTCACAACGAATCGCCTACTATACGAATCTCCCTGCCGGTTCATACGAATTCCACGTAAAATGCATCAACGACAGTGGAATAGAAAGCTCAAATGATGAAATATTTCATATCAAAGTCCTTCCTCCTATCTATAAAACAGGTTATGCCTACTCACTTTATTTTCTTTTAATTACAGGTATAGCTTATCTTTTATATCGTTTCCAGTTATATCGTTTCCGGCTACAGGAAGCCGTTAAAATCGAACAGATAGAACGGATCAAATCAGAAGAAGTGAATCAGTCCAAATTCAAATTCTTTACAAACATGTCACATGAATTCCTCACTCCCTTATCTATCATCAGTTGTTCTTTTGAGGAACTGAAACGAAAATTTCAGATCGATAACCAAACCATTAAAGCGGCCGAGTCTAATGTATTCAGGCTGAACAAACTAATCGAAGAAATACTGGAATTCCAAAAAGCAGAGAATAATAAACTAAAACTAAGAATCACGTATGGAGATATAGCCTCCTTTATTCGTGGGATATGCCATGAAAACTTTTCTTTACTGGTAAAAAACAAAAATATAACTTTGGAGGTACACTGTGAACCTGAGCATATTGCAGCCTGGTTCGATAAAGATAAAATCGACAAGATTTTGTATAATTTATTATCCAATGCTATAAAATTCAGTTACACAGATGGTCGTGGTAAAATTATTGTAACCCTGGTTGCAGAAGAGTTTGAAAATGAATATCAACATAAACAACTTACTATTAAAGTCGGTAATCAGGGAAAAGGAATCGGGAAAGAAGAATTACCCCAGATATTCACTCGCTTCTATGAGAAAAACTTCAGGCAATCCGGTAAAGGTAACGGTATCGGATTAGCTTTAACCAAAAGCCTGGTTGAATTACATAATGGAACCATCATAGTCGATAGTGAACTTAATGGATGGACTGAATTCACAATTCGTATCCCGATCAGCAGAAAAGCGTTCCGCGAAGAACAAATTGAGGATGAAAAACAAGAAAAAATAATATCCATGCAAACTCTTAGCGAAGATAAGGATCCATCGACAATAAATTCTGGTAATACAACAGGCAAACATTCTTTATTACTTATTGAAGATGATATGGAACTACGTACCTCTCTTCAACATCTCCTTTCCGAGAAATATTATACAGTCACTGCCTCAAATGGGCAAGAAGGACTGAATATTGCAGCGCAGATCAATCTTGATATGATTATCAGCGACGTTATGATGCCTAAAATGGATGGGTTCGAACTTTGTAAAAGAATAAAAAAAGATATCAATATCAGTCATATCCCCGTTATATTACTGACGGCTAAAATCGATGGTTCCGACCATTTGGAAGGTTTGAAATGCGGAGCAGACAGTTATATTACAAAACCATTCAGTTATACTCTTTTAGAAGCTCAGATAGAAACGATCCTTTCCAATCGTAAAAGAACTATTGAAAAATTTCGTTCCAGTCCTCTTACACAGGAAATCAATCTTTCCATATCTTCCTTTGAAGAGAAATTTCTGGAGAATACTATTGAAATAGTAAAGAAAAACATAGAAGACCCTGAGTTTGATGTAAAACAGCTCATTGAAGAAATGCAGGTGTCCAACTCTATGTTATATCGTAAGCTAAAAGCACTAACCAACCTTTCCCCTAACGAATTCATTCGGAATATACGCTTAAAAACCGCCACAGAATTATTGCGACAGAAAAAAGGAAATATATCCGAAATCGCCTATCAGGTTGGTTTTAAAGATGCCCGTTATTTCAGTGTCTGCTTCAAAAAAGAGTTTAATATGACACCTAGTGAATATATGGAAAAAAGTCAATCAATATGAAGAACAGGTTGAGTATTTACAAAAAGACAACAAAATAAGAAAAGAAGAATGATATAAGAGCCGTATTATTTCAAAATACCGGAGGGTACACTATAAACAAGGATAAAATCTGGTCGTACTTCATATCGCAAAGTATAAGACAAAGCATCCTCCGTTCGGGTTTCAACGGCTTTAATTTGTCCGGAGTCTGCATACACAAACGGCTCCACATGCAGATGTTCTATAAAGTCAACATCCTGTTGCCGGATCATCTTGAATAAAGCCTCCTTGGCACACCAGTGGACAAGCAGATGTTCTGTTTCATAATCCGGACCGACCGACGCATTCTCTTCCGGAGACATAAAACGGCTACGTATCTTTAATACCCGGTCGGAACGGTATTCTATATCTATACCAACCGCTCCCTGCTCCTGCAACAACACTGCCGCATAGCCATTCGTATGGGAAATACTCAGGGATAAGGATGAATCGGGTAAGTAAGGAGCGCCATCGTCATGATAAGCGATCAGCAACTCCTCTCCCGCCAACTCTTTCAGGAGAACACGAGACGCCAGCCATTCCTGACGACGTTTTTCCGTTTTTATCTGTTGCAGGAAAGGGAGATATTCGGATGTCTGTTCCAGCATCGACAGCAATTCTTCCGAACTTTCTTCAATCTTCCAGACACCCAACAACGGCTCTGTGTATTTAAACAGGACAGGCATTACTTTTTCCAGCTAAAGGATTGTATCAACTCGATAATATCTTTTCTCAGATAATCTGTAACCGGTGCCAACGAATCGGCATTCGGTACACAATCATAATATAAAGCACCCCGAAAGAAGTTCGAGGTACTGTCGGTCAGCATAAACTGCACAGGAGAAGCAGACTCCCCATCCAACAGGAAAAGAGAGCCATACACCCGTTCGTCCGGATTGCTATAGGCTTGTTCCTTTACCGCTTTCGCCTGCTTCGCCTGGCGGGAAACCAGGGAACGCGACTCATTCTCTGCTATTTGCAAAGTAGAACGGGTGACGGGTAAGTAACTGCAATAAATCTTTACACCCAATGAAGGATAAGACAAATTGATCCATCCTTCAGGACTTCCAATCTCCGGCAGCTCGACAATAGCCAACTGAGAAACATTGAATGAGTAGGGCAAACTGTCCAGAGGCAACACCTGATAACGTGCCTGAGGCGGCTCGATACGGAAATAACCACGCGGTTTCGGTGTATATTCCGTACAAGACACACAGCACAACAGGATACAAAGGAAAACCATGCCGGACAGAATCTGCTTCATCACTCCTCTCCTTCTTTCTCTATTTCTGAAATGCAGTTGAATTTCACTTTCAGGATTCTCCGGTTATCCATTTCCAGAATCTGGAAACGATACTTGCCATAATCAATGATCTCCCTGCGGCGCGGGAAGTCACCTTTTATTTCCAGCAAAAGCCCGGCAAGCGTTTCTACATCTTCCGTCAGTTTGCCGAACTCAGACGGGTCTGTATTGATAACACGGAAGAAGTCTGTCAATAAAATCTTGGCTTCAAAGATCAGGCTACCGTCTGCCAGACGGACAAACTGCTTTTCATCTTCATCATATTCGTCCGAAATCTCGCCGACAATTTCCTCCAGGATGTCTTCCATCGTCACGATACCGGATGTACCGCCAAACTCATCCACCACAATCGCCATGTGAATCTTATTGGTACGGAATTCTTCCAGCAGGTCGTCGATCTTCTTTGTTTCGGGAACAAAGTAAGCCGGACGAATCAAGCTCTGCCAGCGGAACGTATCCGGCTTTTCTATATAAGGAAGCAAATCCTTTATATAAAGGATACCTTTAATATTATCTTCCGATTCGGCATATATAGGGATTCGCGAATAACCGGATTTGATAATGAAATCGATCACATTACGAAAACTGGTCTTTATCTCGATGTCCTCCATATCCAAACGGGGCGTCATAATCTCATCGGCCGTCTTATTATAGAACTTGATGATCTCAGCCAGCATCTCTTTCTCTTCCGGAATCTCTTTAGAGGTCAACTCCAAAGCCTTGGATAACTCATCGACCGACAAGTCATATTTTTTCTTCACCAGCGCCTTGTTGATAATAGAAGTAGAATTAACCAATACCACCGAAAGCGGACGGCAGAGGCGTTCCACCATATTCAACACCGAAGCGGAACGGCGAACGAAACGGAGCGAATTTTTCTGTGCGTAAATCTTAGGCATGATCTCGCCGAAAAGTAAAAGCAAAAAGGTCAGTACGATTGTCTCAAGAATGAAACCCAAGACAGGGACAGCCGAGAAATTGATCAAAGAATTGATACCGTAGGTACAAAGCATAACCACGGCCACGTTCACAAAGTTATTGGCAATCAAAATAGCCGCAAGTAAATATTCGGAGCGGTCCAGTAATTTCCGGATCAACGGGTCCGAAGGCGAATTCTCCTCCCGGATGTCGTTTATATCACCCGGGGAAAGAGAAAAGAATGCCACTTCCGATGCCGACACGAAGCCGGACACCAACAGCAGTAAACAAGCAAGGCTTAACGCTATAACAGGGCCTGCTGTGAGCGCCTGTATAGTAACCTGATCGAATAAGCCCGATAAATAATAGTCTGAGTCCAAGGGGAACCGTATTAGTTAAACAATATCAGAACGGAAGATCATCCGCACTGTTTGAATCTGATGACATATCCGGTTGCGCCGGTTGCTGGTAAGACGTAGCCTGCTGTGTTGCCTGTGGCTGTCCGCCTTGCTGGAAACCTGTTCCGGCATTCGTTGCCGTACCGTCGGCCGGACGTGTACCCGTATTATAAAATTCAATACGGTCTGCATGAATTTCAGTCACATAACGTTTCACACCGCTCTGGTCGTCATAACTGCGGGTACGAATCTTTCCTTCTACATAAACACCCGAACCTTTCTTCACCCATTTCTCAACAAAAGCAACCTGGTCGCGGCGAACCACGATATTGTGCCATTCTGTTCTCTCCGGCACAACCGTACCGTTTGCCAGTGTGTAACCTCTTTCGGAAGTTGCCAAAGGGAAGTTTGCAACGGCCGTACCGCTGTCAAAATAACGAACGTCGGGATCTTTGCCCACGTTACCAATCAATATGACTTTATTCAATGACATAGTTGTAATTCTTTTAATATCTTACAAAGAAACATAAATTCGATCATTCAGACAAATTTCCGTTTAATTTCTCCAAATAAATATGTACCAGGCGGGGAACGGCATAACGTTCGATATCTTCATACGGAACAGCCAGATACGAATTCAATGCGTCCGTCACTTTTTCAATCTCGACCCGGTAAAATGTTGTATAAAGAACCTGATGGGAAAGGACATGCTTCACCTCGGACATATCGACGGAAACATTCATCCGACCGGCACCGTCAAACAGTTTCCGGTACACTTCCGTTTGCTGCAATCCGGCAAAATCCATCGGTTCCGCCGTCTCGATCAATGGGAATTCATAAAGCCCTTCCCAGATATCTTTTTTGCCCCGGCGCGAAAGCCAGGTTTGCCCCTTATATATAATGTATAGATAATGAAAATAACGGGGCCGTGTTTTCGCCTTGTTCTGCTTGACCGGAAACGCTTGCACATTACCCGAAGCATAGGCCATACAACGTTCCTTCAACGGGCAAACTTCACAATCCGGATTCTGAGGAACACATTGCAAGGCCCCGAACTCCATAACCGCCTGGTTATGCGTCCCCGCATATTTGGGATTCATCACAAGAGCGGCCAATTCCGCAAACTGTTTCTTTCCCAGTGTACTATCAATTGGCGTGTCGACCGCATACAGCCGGGATAAGACACGGTACACATTCCCGTCGACAACCGGATAAGGCTTATTCCATACGAAAGACACAATGGCAGCAGCCGTATATTCACCGATACCTTTCAAAGACAATATCTCTTTATATTCCCGAGGGAAAACGCCGCCAAACTGTTCCATGATACTCTTAGCGGCAGCATGCAGGTTACGGGCACGGCTATAATAACCCAACCCCTGCCAATATTTCAGCACCTCATCCTCTTCCGCCGCTGCCAGGGAAGCGACATCCGGGAAGCGTTCGGTGAACCTGTAAAAATAGTCCATCCCCTGAGCGACACGGGTTTGTTGAAGGATAATTTCCGATATCCAGATTATATACGGGTCGGACGATTCCCGCCAGGGCAGCATCCTCTTATTCGTTTTATACCAGGCCAGCAAAATATGGCTGACTTCCAATTCGTTTTCCATTTGCGTTAAAATGTCCTGTTTTTGTAGTTTTGAAACTCTCAACTCGTTGATTAATGCAAACATACACAGATATAATGAATTGTAAGGAATCTTTTTTATTAAAAAATGGCGGGCAATTCTTTTCCCACTTAAATAAAAAGCTATATATTTGCATTCCAAAAAATTAATAGGTCCAAATCATTAATTAATTTATAGACATGACTAAAGCAGATATTGTTAGCGAGATTTCAAAAA
>OKXB01000226.1_pt1 | contig 70930 bp, 70 predicted proteins | sample 1601731 | NCBI WGS metagenome assembly OKXB01 (sample SAMN04414077, study PRJEB24778) | human gut metagenome | material: faecal | host: Homo sapiens
GGAAGATGGCAATAACAACGCACCACAAGCAGAAACGGCTGACGAGCCTAAAGAGCCTGAAAAGGATGACAAGCCCAAAATTATAACAACAGAAGAGGAACTGGAAGCGTACTTTATCATTAAGAACCTAATGAAAGATGTTCTTCCTATTTCCGACGTTACATATAAGGATAACGAGCGGTATATGGCTGTTTTAATTGGCGGTAAGACCACAAAATGGATTTGCAGATTATATTTTAATTCTGCAAATAAGTATATCACCATTCCCGATGCTAATAAAAAAGAACAGCGATTTGACATAAAGAGCGTTTATGACATTGAGAGTTATAAGGACCAGTTAACTGCTGCCGTAAATATGTATTTAACTAAGGCATAATATAAAAATCCCCCGAACCATACGGAACGGGGGAAAATCATATTTACTGAGAGATTTTGACCATAAGAGCATCCTGCAGGGTCTGCGAGAAGTTGATGCCTTTTTCAATGGCTGCATCGTTTAGCCATTCAGGAATTGTCAAGGTCTTTTTAACAGCCTTTGCCCTCTTAAAATATGCTGAGAGGTCAATATCAACAAGCGAAGCAAAGCAACCATTTTCGATAGAAAGCTTTGATATTTCGCTTGGTGCTGGCATTTCTTCCTTGTTTTCAATCAAGGATATTGCATACGCCTCCAAAGCTTCCCTTGCGTTGTCAAGTGTTTCTGTGAGAGAAGAACCAAATGACTGGCAACCTGGAAGATCTGGAAACTCAACCCAGTATGCGTTATCTTCAAAATGGAACACTGCGGGATAAATCATTTTCATATAAACAGCTCCTTGTATATATTTGAGGAGTGAGGGGCTTATTTCAGCCCCGTCCTCTTTAGTATTGCGTTTAACAGTCCTGTCGGAACGTCCTGACCATGAATTGGTATAACCTCTGTCATGCCGTCCTTTTTAAGAACGTGATGACTTCCTTTTACTCTGTCAAGCTTCCAACCGTTCTGCATCAGCAGTTTCAGAAGGTCTTTATCTTTCATTATTATGTCCTCCTTACATTATATATTATAACACGTATGCACGTATTTGTCAAGTGCTTTTCGGAAAAAAGTTTTGAAAAATCAAAGTTTTTTTCGGGAAAACACCCGATAAGAAACCGAGCCGCTCCCTCTGTATTTTTCGGTGGGTGACGGCATTGCAGTCAACTGCAAAAGGAGGGTTAAACATGGCAAGAGCAAAGAACACCAAGCGCTCCGACGGACGATTGCAGTCAAAAGTCTATCTCGGAGACGGCAAATATAAATACGTATATGCTGACACACAGCGTGAGCTTGACCGCAAGGTACAGGAGGTCAAGCTGAAAATCGGCAAGGGCATTGATGTTTCGGCAGAACGGGATACCTTCGGGGAGTGGGCTGAACGCTGGTTACGCAAGAAAAAAGGAAAGATTTCCGAGGGAAGATATCAGACATATGCAATTAGGGTAAAAAAGATGGACGATATCAGCAATATTCCAATTTCGGAACTGTCTGTATCTGACTGTCAGGATATCATTGATAAATATACCGCCGATGGGGCAGCTCATAAGACGCTAAAGGAATATAAGTCGGTAATGTCTCAGATTTGCCAATATGCTATTGTAAATCGTGTAATGGACTTTAACCCTGTTCAGGGCATCGAACTGCCCCCTGAATATATTCACGATGAGGATAAGGAACCACGAAGAGCATTGACTGAGGAAGAACAAAAGTGGATAATTGCCCCGACAAATCATCGGGCACATACGGCTGCAATGATAATGCTGTTTGCAGGTCTCCGACGTGGTGAGCTTCTTGCTCTGAACTGGACCGATATCAATATCACCAAGCGCACGATCACCGTAAACAAAGCAGTGGCAATGGAAAAGGATATTCCCAGAATAAAGCCGTGCACAAAAACTAAGTCAGGTATGCGCACTGTGAATATTCCGCCTATACTTGCAGAATACCTTAGGGATCAGCGGAGCAAAGCAAAGGCAATGCTTGTCTGTCCGAACACAAAAGGCAGTCTTATGTCTGGCAGCTCCTGGCGTAAACTGTGGAACAGTTATCTTAAAGAATTGAATTTCAGATTTGGAGACTTTGACGGCATATTGATAACTGACAGCAAGGGCAGTCTTAAGGAATTTAAGAAACCCCAAAGCCTGAATGCGCCTGAAAAAATTCCGATGGTCATTCCGCAGATAACAGCACATTGGCTGAGACATACATTTATTACAAATATGTACCTTGCAGGCGTTGATGTTATGACTGCCAAGGAACAGGCAGGACACGCAGATATTACAACAACAATGGAAATATATACCCATTTGAACGCCGAGCATAAAGAGGAGCAGATGGATAAGCTGAATGATTATTATAATAGGCTATGGGTGTCAGATGGGTGTCAAAAGTGTAATTGATGTGCCAACTATTCACGCTATTAAGGGAAAAAATAAGCTATATGCAAATTCGTTCGGGACGAAGAGGCCGTGGGTTCGAGTCCCGTCACCTCGACCAGGAATAAATCCCTGTAAATCGCTTGATTATGCGGTTTACAGGGGTTTTTTGTTTATGTACAGCAGATATAAAATTTGCTTTTTTTACGCTGTTTTAATGCAAATTTCTAAAAAAGGGTTGCAAAAAGGTTGCAATAACATATAACGCACAAACAGGCTTGTAACAATGATCCCCCCAAAAACATACATAACTTTTTGATATAAGGAAAGATAAATACAAATTTCTTGCCGCAGGGATAGATACAAAACATTATTTTTCTCGTTTGTAAATTGCTGAACGGGAATGTAAAGAACAAAAACCTTGAACCCAAACTTACTTCTTCTATTAAGGAGAGCGACTCGGAATACAATAAGTGGTAAATTATAATAGCCAAACAGCACAGGAGAAATTGCATTACTGTTTGGCTATTATATATTTTTTGAAATGTTTGAATAAGGTTGACTAAATGAAGCCCACTTACACCTCAATATGCCTTGTTCAAGGCAGTCAATTTAAGCACTTGCTTTTTATAAATTTTAATTAAAAATCAATGACGAATTATAGTCTGGTACTATGAAAACACTAGTATTAAGTACCCATACATGCCTTTCACAAGTCATAGCGCTATTTTTATTTTGTCTGTCCAGTATTTCTTGAGCATTTAATCCATTATAGCACTCTAACAAAGCTTCATTTTCTACATTATATACACCTTTTTGTATCTTATTTGCTTTTTTTATATTATGGACAATTATTTGTTTATACACATATCTCATAAATTCATTATAGCTTTTATTATTTTCCATAAAAGCCATTTCTTTTATAAGAACTTTCAATTGGCATTCAAATGTTTTTAAATCCTCATCTATCAAATTTCCTTTAAGCACATCACAAATGAGCTTATCAACTTCATCCATACTGGAGACTTGCAATATTTTTTCAACAAATGCTTCACTAACAGCCTTAGCTGTGTGAAACCGTTTTGTAAGTATTTCAAAAATTTTTTCTGGAAACTTTGTCAATTTATAGGCATATCTTTTTTTTATGGCATTTTTATATACCTTTCCATTTTTAATTGTTACACTAAACTTTCTATCTTCATAACTATCATCAGGAAAACCATTTAAATCAAGATAAGACTCGACCATCGGATAGTTTAAATATAACTTGCCAACATCTTCAACTTTAGAAAAATAATTCATCATTGTATTGATAATTGTCTCGGAATAAAGCGGATCATGACGTTCATAATCAAATATTAAAAAAATATTTTTGAAATCAATCTTGCGTAATATTTCATCTTTATTATCTTTAGTAATTAACCATGGTAAGTCAATATCCATATCATTCCAATTCTCGCCATACTCTTTTACAATTTTTGTAGCCAAATTATAAATATTTGATTTATAGACAACAATATCATCTACTTTAATATTCATTTCTGGAAAAGCAGTTATAACTTTATTAAAAAGAATATCCTTTTCATGATGCCCTTCAACAATTAAAAGTGTTCTTGATCTTTTTCTAGGAGCATTCCAACTTAATTCATTCATATTTCTCAAACTCACCACTCTTATACATCTTTTCTAAATTGTGTCCTTCGCGCAATTCACGAGTAGTTGCCAAATTTAATGGAGTAAGCCTACCATCCCTAGAAAGAATAAAAAGGCAATCAGGCCGCATTAAATAATTATTCATTAAATTTGTATTATGCGTTGTAAAAATCATTTGGCAATCGGGATAATTCTGCTTGCAGTATTGCAAAAATCGTTCTGACATTTCATAGTGGAAAAACGCATCAAATTCGTCAAACAAACAGAATCTCATATTCTGCATATTTATTACAAATCTTCTATAAAAATTATACAGCGCCAATGTACCGCTAGATGCAGTTTCAAAAAATGGTATTAGTTTTTTATGCTTAAAATACAATTGATTTGATCCGTCTGGAAGTATTTTTACTTTAAGTGTACATTCTACCCCCATATCATTTAAAAAGCTTTCAAACTTATCAAGTTCTTCCTTTTTTTCTAATAAATTCAGAAAAGTATCCTTATGATTTCTGATAGTTACAGCATAGCCAAAACGCACTACACGCATTTTACTAATGAAATCACGCATTTCATACATAGGTGAACCAGCAGCAAAAGCTGCGTTAGCAAAAAGCCATCTTAAGAAACATAGTGATGTTTCTGATTCATCAGAAACATCATCCTTATTTATTGACTGTAAAAACCTATCTTTCATAATGGTTTCCGCTGATATTAACTCGAGATTACTTTGATTAAACTCACCCTTGTCATAACTGAAATCAAAAACACATTTATTATTAAGTTCCAGTCTTTCTGACTTATAACTTGTTGGTGAATACTTTGAATAATTATAACTTATTTCATCTTCGCCAAACCGAAATAAATAAGTAAAATTTGCATAATCTACATCTGAATCTGCATTAAGGAAATTGCTGTTTTCATAACGATTCCCAATTCCAAATAAAAAATAAATATTAGAAAGTGTGATATCGGCAATAGCGTTTACAAAATTGGTTTTTCCAGTTGCATTTCTACCATATATCAACATTATGCTTATCAAACTATTTGTAATACAACTGGAGTTAAACTGATAACCGCCAACCTTCTCAAAATCTATTTCAATTTTTTCTTTAAAATTCATATAATTTTCTACCATGAATTTTTTCAGCATAGCAAAACCTCCTATCTTTCTAGTATTATATATTATACTCCATACTATTTTTAAAATCAAGTCTTTGCCGCAAAAGAATTACGGAAGCAGGACAATATTTAATCAAATTGCTATCACTTTCCTTATTATATTTTGCTACAAAGAAATATTTTTTGAAATACACTACATATCAAATATTCTATAGTATCTGACAAAAATGCCGTTGGCAAGAACTTAGTCCATTATTACCGACGATAAATTTTGTCTTACATTGATTTAATGAAAGCACTCAGTTGCTTTTTAGCCTCAGCCAAATGAGTCTCAGCATCATCATAGCCTTAAAAGAATATTTAATTATGGCTTGATAACAACAGATGATTTGTGTTACAATATTCATAGTAAACTTATTAACCTCTGTTTTAAGGATTCACTTTCCCGCCAATTTGTCAACTTTCATATTTCTATGTAATTCTACAGAAATAACGTAGTGATTTTAATTGTATCTCTTGAAAATCAATACGAAATACGATATAATAAGATATATAAATTACGAAACATATTGCTTATGTGAGGGGGAAAACAATGAGTAATAATTTTGTTTCATTTGAGGAAAATTATATTTTTAGGAACAACAAATCTATCACCTCAAATAACGATATTGCATTAACGGAATTTGTAGCTAATGCGTGGGATGCAGGTGCACATAATGTAGACATTATCATACCTTTTGAAGAACACGAAAAAATCGTTGTTGAAGACGATGGAACAGGTATGACCGACGAAGAATTTCGCAACAGATGGATGACTTTAAATTACGATCGTCAAAAGCGACAGGGAAAAGAAGTTTTATTTCCGCCAGATGTTGAAAATTTAAAGAGAATTGCATATGGACGAAACGGCGTAGGTCGTCATGGTATGCTTTGCTTTGCAGATAGTTATACCGTTGAGACATGGAAAGATGGTAAATGCAATACTTACAATATAGCAGTATCCAAGGGGGATTCACCATTTAAGATTCTTAATCACACTAAAAGCAATAAAGATGGACATGGTACAAAAATAAGTGCATATGTCCTTAGGCATCTGCCAGATGCGGCCGCAATGACAGATATACTTTCTGCACGTTTCATGTATGATCCAAAATTCATTGTGAAAATCAACGGCAAGCGAGTTGATTTATCCCAACATAAAGGGGTCGTTTTTTCAAAGGACTTTACAACACCAACAAAAGTTAATTTATCAATGACAGTTCTTGATTCAGAAAAAACATCCACAAAATCACAGCAACATGGCATTGCATTTTGGGTTTCTGGTCGTTTAGTAGGGCAACCTTCGTGGACATACGGAAAAACAACTTTTCTCGACGGAAGGTTCAAAGCAGCCAAAAGATACACCGTAATTATAAAATCCGATGATTTGATCGATGATGTACTCCCCGATTGGAGTGGCTTTATTGACTCAGTTTATATGGAAAGTGTTTACCGTTGTATCAAAACTGAAGTTGATCAATTTATTAAATCGTTAATGCAAAGCCATCTCAACGAAGTTAGATTAGATGTCATAAAAGATGTTAGAGATGAATTGGAAACATTGAATGTTACCGGTCAACGAAACATATCTGCTTTTATCGAGAAAGTAACGGACGATAACCCTGTAATTACACCAGACTATCTTCATAGCGCTGTTGAAGCGATGATTTCCATAGAAAAAGCCAAAAAGGGAGAGTTGCTTCTAAGTCAATTGGGGCAGATGACACCAGACCAGCTTGATAAGTTAACTGACATTTTAAGCACATGGAATGTTGATGATCTTGCTACAGTGATTGGAGAAATAGATAAACGCATTGTAGTTATTGAGGCCATTCAGCGTATATATAATGACCAAACCACTGAAGAATTGCATACATTGCATCCGCTTATACTTAACTCGAGATGGTTATTTGGTGCGCAATTTGATTCTCCGATGTTTATGTCCAATTCAACATTAACAACGGTTGTTAAAGGACTATTTAAAGACGAGGATTACGATTTGGATGCAATAAATAACCCAAAACGCAGACCTGATATTATTTGTCTAAAAAAATACTCTCTGAAAGCAGTATGTACAGATAGAATTGATACAACCTCCGGCGAAATAATGAAACCGGACCAAATCCTGATTATTGAAGTAAAGCGAGGTGGATTTGAAATTACTGATGAAGAAGTAAGTCAAATTGAACATTATGTTAGGCAGATACGTAAATCTGCTGTGTTACATAGTTCTGCGACTATTGACGCATATGTAGTCGGTGCAAAACTTGGGGATATAGATCCAGAAAAGAATACTTCAAGTGGAAGAATCCATGCCGTAACGTATGGTCACTTGGTTGATACCGCAAGCGGAAAACTGTTTAGATTACGAGATCGACTAAAGGAGCACTATGACTCATTAGGACAAGAGAGCATTGTAGAACAGGCACTTAAGGAAAACAAGCAGTTAAAAATGGACATTTAAAAGTCAAGGTTTCAGTCTAACTAACGTATCTCATCTTTGTTTGCCCGCACTTTGTAATTTACCTATAAAACACAAAAAGTCCCCCGCACTATTGCGAGGGACTTTCGCTTTTCACTATAACTCACCAAGCCGACTTAGACCGCATAAACGGGCACACGGGCGTGTACTGGGCGGATACAGCCAGTCCCGTATATCTGAGGCGATTGGATTTGCACGGATATCCCGGGACAACATAAAATTCTTTGCGTGCTCCCGTGGAAATACATCTGGCGTTATACCCCGAGCCTGACAGTATGCCGTCAGCGCTAAGGTCATAGCCAAGCACTGTATCCGTTTCGGGGTCGATGATCGCCGCACGCTCAACGTCCTCAATCGCAAGAACCAGTCCGAAAAATGCGTCATCAGCCTCGGAGTTTACCCATATGTAAGGATATGGTCTGTCGAGCACTACCTTGATAACAGCATCTGCATCTTCATCGCTGGGGCATGAGACAGTAAACCAGCACGCAGCGGGCGAGACGATTTTTTCAATAACCTTGATATCAGCCATCACTTGCCCTCCTTATCTATCTGCATATCAGCAGCCTCTTCCGTTTTGGATTTAATGTTTTTCGCCAGTTTCAAAAGGAAAGGCGGCAGAGGTGCACCGATGTCCTTGACGTTCTCCAGAATGGAAATGATCTCGTTGGCGATGAGCCAAACAGCCGCCACCGATGCAACAAGAAAATGAAACGGTATCGTTACCCCTATATTCGCAGCGGCAAAAGATAACAGCCAGTCCAGTATAGCGCCTACCGCAACCAACAGCCACATACATATTTTCTTAGCGATACCACGAATTGATTTGTACGAGCATACAGTCTCCTGACGGTACTTTGCGGCACACAGCCCCGTGCCATAGTCAATGATGTTGCACAGTATCAGCACGATCATTGGCACATAAAGCAGTCCGAGCCAGCTTGACAACGCCGCACCAATGGCTATAAACCATCTTTTAATATTATCCATGATGATCTCCTTTCTTATTCCAGTCCTTTGTCCGATATCCAGCCGCCTAAAGCAGGCACATATGACCAGCCTGTGGCGACGCTAAGTACCTGCCCACCCTTGACCTGGGCTATCACAGCGGCATCGGCAGAGGGAAGCTTTCTGACATTCCAGGTGCCTTTCTTAACAGTTACCTTCTTGCCGATGCCAATAGCAGATGATGTGCCGGGCTTTGTGGCGGTTGTGCTGTCAATGGTGATTGTGGGAGCCTTGTCCAGATAAGTGAGATAAGGGCACTTACCCCACCATTTCCAAGGTCTGAGTGCGAGTTTTGTTTTGACTACACCAAACTCATGTCCACGAGCTTCGATGACCTCACCATTGCCGATGTACACGCCTACGTGACCCGACATAAAGACCAGTACACCGGGTGTGTCAGGCATGGTTGAGATGGCACCACGCTCCCTGCAATTCGCCCGCATCATATTTGCGGACACATCTTGAGCGCTGTTGTATTTGGGTGTCGAGGTTGCTGTATCAGACCATAAGTAGCCCTTAATCAGGCCCACGCAATCATGTACACGCTTGCCATACTGCGACGGAAAATTGTCGTAAGCTGTGCCCTCCCACTTGTAATACACGGGCCATTGCTTTTTCTTGGCAATATAGAGTGCTTCGTTCGCTGTCTGCCCGAATGTGCCGTACCAGTACGGCTTGCCAAGCTGTGCCTTGGCATATTCGACAAGTCCGTAATTTGTTTTTGCAGCCATTTTCATTCCTCCTTATACTTTGAGCGCATAATTACCAATTATTCCTATATATGTATCTTCATTGATAGTGAATACACTGCCTCTGGAGGGGCTCTGTATTCCACCATCAAGCGACACGATGTGATTTGTTATCACGCCCGAAGCGGCGAATGTAAAAGGTTTAACGCAATACGAAGCGAAATATCCCATAGCTTCTTTTCCATAATACTGAGAGCTGCCGCTTTTAGTGCCGTTTCCGGTGAACCAAATCAAGTCCGAACCACTGGTATCTACCTCGATGCCAATCTCGGTACCGTCAAACAGGTGCCCCATATAAATGCCCATCATCCACGGAGTGGTTCCGCCTCCGACGCTGACCCCATCAGTATCAGATGCGATATACAGAAACGGGTCATTAGTAAGCGAGATTGCACCTGTTGACCAAGCTGGAGATGCGTTGCCAGTTTTAGTCGAATAAGTGATATTAGAACCCGACACTTCGATTGCGATCGGCTTGCCGTTGATGTTTTCGGCAAGGGGTGTAAGCATACAGCCCTTTTCGGTATAAGATATGCTTGTGACCGTCGTGAGCAAGTCTTCTGCCGAGTGGAGCCAGCCCAGAATTTTAGTAATATAATTTGCCTCCGTGCGCTCCTCTTTGCTCATGCCCAATGTGGGCTGATATCTGTAGAGTTTTCCCATTTTAATTCTCTCCTTCCATTAGAACTTAACTCCTTGATGTCCGCCGCATAGCCTGCCTTTGTCCTGTCTGCCGCTGCCATGCCCTTAGTGGGCTGATACATTTTTAACTCTCCCATTACCCAACCACCTCCGTGTCGGCTTCCTCAATCAGCTCTCCCACTGCGTAAATTGGAACTATCTGACCATACAACGTTAATCCGCCTGTTTTCAATCCGCCATCACCTCCCTTCTTGGCCACCTTAAAACGGTTGCTGTCGCTGTACTGACCAACGACTGTGACAGTGCCATTTCCATTCAGGTACAGCATAGTGCCATTGAATTTATCGCCGCAGTTGGCAATAACAAAACTGCTGTCCTTAGCGACAGTCACTACACCGTCGGCACCTTCCACACACTCAGCGTTAACAGTCGATACCTGTATCGCACTGCTGCTATCGTTCCTGATACCGTAGAACGGATAACGGCGGTCAAATTCCACCGTTGTCAGACCGCTGACAGCCACTGTCGTTTCTTGAGTTGTTATCATATAAATTCCTCCCTTTTAGATTTCAGGTTTTAAAAGTCTCATAAAACACTTTTTCTGCCTTGAGTAATTCCGCTGCAATGGACGGGTAACGTGATACTGCGCTTGGCGCAGCGTATCCATAGCCGTTAGATACTACATTGTTGCCAACCGCATATATGGTGCTTGATGTACTGTTAGTCTGCTCATCGGTGCCCGTCTGTTCATCGGTTGCGGAATCATAATACGTATATTTATACTTATACGTCAGGCTAAGACCAATCTCATTAGCCCCGTATTGTCTCGGCTGTGCGGTTGCGCTGGCTTCGACTAATTCCCATTCTGACAAATTCACCTTGTGGATTATGCCGGATTCGGTGTCATACACATACGCCCATTGATTCCAGAACATAGTAAACGTAGAATACGCCCCATAAAATGGGACATTGTTTTTTGAAACGACCTTGCACAGCATTCCATAATTATACCGTACATTTATGTTATATTGCGCATAGGTGGTGTTGCCGCTTTCTATATAGCCCAACGTATTATCAGCGTGAACTTTAACGTCTGTTCTATAATCCCCATAGCTCAGACTGCACGCAGTAGGCAGCGCCGCCAGCTGTTCCAGCGTCAGAAATCCGCTGCTCTGCGGCACATCAACCGTCACAGGGCAATATCCCGTGTATCCTTCAGGCGCATTATATACTCCGTTTTCCGTTATAGTTATGGGCTTGACCTTGCCACCCGAGGTCCCCCCACCCGCCAGCGCCTGTAAAATAAGCCCTCCGTCTAAAATCACCCGCTCGCCTCCTTATACACCCTCGTCCAGTGTGCATTCTTTCTTTTCCCGCCGTCAATATCATACGTTACCGTAATGGTGTACGGCTCGTATTCGTATATCGCCTTGCCCGATGTTTCCCCGTCAATGCGTTCAAATGACAGACAAGGGTATTTACAGTATATATCCCCACCGCTGCGGAAAAGCCCATCGCCCAGAGACTTAACAGCATACTTAGCCTTAGCCTTAGCCACTGTTCACCGTCTCCTCTCCGTCGGTCAGCACAACACCCTGATACTTGGTAAATATCATTGCACCGCTGACACCGAGCTTTAGGCGTGCATCAAGGTCACGCAGATTTCTGCCTCTCACTCCGATCTCCGACCCTGACGGCTCAGGATTTGATACCTCAGCAAAAATGCCTGCAGATGATATATCCGCCGTAAGAGATCCAGCACGGTATGTTCCGCTCCCCCGGAAGATGATGCGCCCGCCTGTGGGCGGTATTGACGATAGCCTGCACCGCTGACAGCTGTATGCCGTGTGGGTGTAGGCCTCTGCCCTGGAAAATATCTCGCTGCACCCTGCCTGGCTTGCGATGTCGGATTCAATGTTTATGCTGTCATATTTTCGGCTCGCATCACCCGCAACATAGATGTTGCCGCTGCCGTCCACACACTTGACGCCCGTTGCCGTAAACTCGGTGCCGAGGTCAAGTGCCGTGTGCTTGTCGCTCGGGATATCTCCCGAGGTGCTTCCGTAGGGCAAAAACTGCAAGTTTTCCTCGTCGGTTATGTACCAGATCCCGCACGCCGCTGTCGATATCTCGGTCAGGATATCAGCACACGTCACTCCGCTGAGCTTGCTCTTTGGGTACGTCTGCAGCCATAGCGGTATCCCCCCGAAGCCTGTAAGTCCGCCTACCGTGTTGACGATAAGCTGCATTACCGTCCCTATCGGCACGTCCTCTCCCACGGAGCTGTCAAGGGTCGAATAAGGAAACTCCTCGTCCGTAAACGCCATGCGGTCGAGGCACGTCACCGTAACTATACCGTCAGACTGTGTCCTGCTGTCAATATAATACTTAGGCAGCCCCGAAACGCCCGTAAGCACCACCTCCGCCGCCCTGTACGCATTAAACGGGGCAGGTGTGGCAAATGTCAGCTGAGATGTGCATATCCCCGACGTTCCCAGCCCGTCAACAGCCTTAGTCACCGTCACACTTCCGAATTTCTCCACATTTCCGCCTGCTGCTGTAATTACCAGGCTAAAGACCGTCGCTGAGCTTAGTCAGCGATGTCGCAGTGGCTGTAAAACTCACTGTGTACCATTTCCCGAGGCTGTTTGCCGAAATAAGCTCCGCCCCCACCCCGCTTATTTTTACCTGCCCGGAATAATCGGGACAGGTGAGCTGTATAATTCGGGGCTGTAAAAGCTTGAGCAATGCCTCTTTGTCCGCCTCGCAGAGCTTCCCAACCTTAAAAGCGGCCGAGAAACGTGTGCCCTTGTATTCGGTAAACGTGGAAAAATCGTAATTTTCAAAATTTTCCTTTTCCTCGTCGCTCAGTTCATCATAATGAATGCCTCTGCGTAGAACATCGGTGGTCTTGTCCAACACAGAGAAACCAACCAGATATCCTTCTTTGATGGCTTCTTCCAGCAAAACAGGGTCCATATTCCAGGTATCCTCCTCACTGTCGACAAACACAGGTTTAGCTCCCTGGTAAGCTACAGGATTGGCTGACGCGCAGAACGTAAACGACTGGCAGATAACCTCGTCACCGGCTCCTACACCAAGTTGGATTAATCCCAGATGGATGGCTGCCGTACCCGCAGATAAAGCAACAACTTCCTTATCCTGTCCTACAAAATGTTTCAGTTCATCTTCGAAAGCATTCACGTTGGGGCCCAAAGGAACAACCCAGTTAGTATCGAAAGCTTCCTTTATAAAAGCCTGCTCCTTGCCGCTCATGTGAGCAAGGCAAAGATAAATTCGTTTATTCATTATTATTGTGATTTTAGAAAATACTTCGGATCAGCATAAAAGCCTCAGCTCTTTCTACGCTAATTGTAGCACCTCTATATTTCGCCAAAGCTTCCAAAGCCTCTAAAGAACGAGAACTAGGGAACCGCCTTAGTTGAGATTGATAACACTCCATCGCTCTCAATTTCATTTTTATTCCATCTTGACTACAAGGAATGAATACCGTGGGAATAAAAGCATCATCCGCATAAGGAGCAGCCCATTCCGTTTCAGATAACGTTTCATAGGTATAAACTCGCTTAACCGTATAATCTCCAACAGGACGACAAGCGACTAATACACTGTCAAAGACCATCCGATGATCTTTATGTATATCTCCTCTATGGGGAATAAACACTGTATCTATTTGATTTTCGGATATACATTTTGAAACTTCACGAGACATGATATAACCTGGATATTGATCTAATGCAGGAGCCGGAAAATCAAAGAAAAAGGTCTGTTTTACACCTAGTAAACGATGAGCTTCCAGTGCCTCTGTTCTAACACGCTGAATACCTTTTTCGGGAAAAATATTTGGATCTGATTTACTGGCATTTGTCATAATCAGCACATACACATTATGACCTTCTTGTATCATCTCATAAATAGTTGCCCCACAGCCCAATATTTCATCATCCGCATGAGGTGCGATAAACAAAACATTATTTTTCATTTTTCAACAACGTTAAATCTTGCTTTATCATTTCTATCTCATTCCGCAAACGGAAAATCTCATATTGATCATAATAGCCTAATCTAGAACCTACAACCAAATGCTCATCGACTGGTCTATCCAAATAATCAACCATGTTATATTTCACCAATTCAACATAACCATCAGCTGTTTGAACAACAGGATTATCATTGTTGAAATTTACGACACGGCCAATAACACCTTTCGCATATCCAGAAGCATAATAATTAGATTTCCATATCAGAACCTTATTATTTCTATAAAAAGAGAAAGCCCCGGGATGAGGCGATGTACTAGCCTTTATCAAACGATCAATATCTTTTGCCGTATTCGACCAATCTATACAACCATCCAAAGGAGCACGCCTAGCATAATAAGTCGCTGCCTTTTCATCCTGTGGGATACCTTTTAACCCACTAGAAGATAAAGAAGGAAGCCAACGATCCAAAGCCCGTACCATAGCCTCCTTCAACTTGATGCCAATTGAAGAAGCATCATCCTTATCATCTATACAAAAAGGTTCCTGCACAAATATATCACCCTCATCAGCCTTCGTATCTATTTTAAAAAATGTAGCAGCGCCCTCTCCTCTATCAAGAATAAGCCATGCCATAGGAGCACGACCTCGTCCTTTCGGCAACTTTGTAGGATGAAAACCTACGCATCCAAACCTAGGCATTCTAATAATATCCTCATCTATCAACTGTGATAGACCAACCACAAAAAGAATATCTACCGAAGACTTTCTAATTTGTTCTTTAATATCGTTAGAATTTATTTTCACAAAAGGATAATAAGATATTTTATTATCCTCGGCCAACTTACGCATTGAGCAATACCCACTTACATTTAAAGTAGAATGAGGCTCATAGCCCCAAACTCCAACAATATTAAATGAATATTCAACCAGCTTTTGCAATGTCAACAAACTACTGCCTACACTGCCTATTACCCCAACTCTCATTTCTTTATAAATTTATCTTCTCCAAGTAAAACAATCGCAACTGTTTTAACTAAAATTCTCAAATCAAACATAAACGATATACGATCAACATATTCACTATCCAAAAGCAAACGCTTTTCCCAAGGTAAATAGATATTTCCATTCACTTGAGCCCATCCGGTCATCCCCGGCCTAACACAACACCGTTTATTTGCTAAGTCACCATACTTTTCATATAAACTAGGTAAAGCTGGACGAGGTCCAACCAATGACATATCCCCGACAAATACATTCCATATTTGAGGTAACTCATCAATTTTAAAACGTCTTAATAAACCACCTATCCTAGTTATATCAGGGTCATCCCAAAATGTTTGCTTAGCATTAGGATCTCTCTGCTTATTAGTCATAGTACGAAACTTATATACTTTAAAAAGATGTCCATTTTTACCCACTCTACTTTGCAAATAGAAAATAGGTCCTTTTGAATCTATTTTTATCAAAAAGACAACTAATATCAAAAATGGGAATAAAAACAAAAGGATAACCAATGAGGCCAGAACATCAATCAATCGTTTGAATATCAAATACATAATAAAATATAGATTTAAATTCTCAATTTAGGGCATACCACCTTGAAAGGGCACTTTAAAGTGCTCTAAACCGAGTTATGTTATAAATGATTTAATTTTAATAATAGCTTGTTGCCAATGTGATTTTATTAAGTTCAAATAATTCCCGATGCACCTTTTTATCGCTTTCAAGTGGCACTATATATGGCTTCCCAAGGAATAACTTACGGCTACCCCTACTCGTAAACTTGAGGCTTGACAAGTGGTAAGCTTGCGGCTTAGGAAGCCTTTGTCATAGCCAGTCTTTGTGGCAAAGACTAGCCAAAATAGGAAGCTATATATTATTTTCTTGATAAATACCATTAAATAATATTCACAAAAATATTCTATGCTTGATCTGAAGGTAAATCTTTCACTTCACAGTCCGGATTTAGAGTGCTTACAATTAATCCATTAAAATTCACAGAAAAAATACGGAACTCTATTTTATCCTTCTAGCGGGAGTTCCAAAAACAGTAATCCCTGATTCAACATCATTAATAACTAAACTAGAAGCTCCGACATGTACATCATTGCCTACATGTACATTGTGACTAATCATTGCACGAGTATGAATCATGCACCCCTCTCCAATAGTCGTTCCACCAACAAGCATCACATATGAGTCTATCCTATTCCACTTGCCTATTTGAACATCATGGCCTACTATCGTATGAGATTGAATAAAATTATAATCATCGATATATGCGTCAGCTGCTACAATTGTATACGCACCTATATATGTACCCTTTCCTATGTATACATTAGTACCAATACGAGATGATGGATGAATCATAGTTATAAATTCACCTCCATGATTAATCATTTGTTCCATACACTTGCGTCGTGATTCTCCACCAATAGAACAAACAAATATATCATCCTTATCAGGCTCATACTCTAAAATAGTAGAAATAATTGGAGGATAATTTCCAAACCTATCTAACTGATGAATATCATCATCAATAAAACCTTTAATTTGAAAATCTTTTAGATACCCATTATTTTCAAGAGCCATATCATAGATTGTACGGCCCATACCTCCTGCGCCAATAATAATTAGATTTCTCATAAAAGTTATAATTGAATATCATACATTTTTAATATATTTTTGGCTCCAGAATATGAGGTACACCCGATAATATCCTCCGGATCCAACATTATATCAAAAGAATCTTCCAATGCCGCTACTAGACTGAGTTGGTGGACACTATCCCAGCCGTCAACGCTATCCTTGTCAAAGTTGTCACTTAATGCTGTGCTTTCAACATTAAATACCTCACAAAATATCTCATTCAACTTTTCTATATTTGTCATAATTAAAATTTTTATTGATTAATAACTTTACCAGCCTCGTTCCTCAGTATCTTATCAACTATTTCCACTTTCACCCTTTGATAAAACAAATGCGTCTTCTCTTCTATAAATGCGGGAATCTCATTAGCAACACTTGCGTTAGTCAATTTGACAAGCAGATACTCGTCATCACCGCTACAATAACAATCCGTACCATATTTCCCACGAATCAAATTCTCGACCTCATCAAGACCTATTCGCAAACCAAATATCTTCAAGAAACGCTTCAAGCGACCTACTATAAAATAACAGCCATCAGCATCTCTCCTAGCTAAATCGCCCGTATGCATGATTCCATGATTCTCATCTCCCTTCAACAAATCCTCCTTGCTGGTAGCATATCCTAAAGTGACATTCTCACCTCTATATACCATCTCTCCAGTAGCCTCGCCTTCAAACGTCTCATTCCCATCATTATCTATTATGGAGAGTTGTCCTCCGGGTTCAGCGATGCCTATACTGCAAACTTTAGTTGAAACGAGTTCAGCCGGAAGATATGCCATACGTGCTGTGCATTCACTCTGTCCATACGTTGCTATAAACCTCTTTCCATTGTTAATAGCATAACTTGACAGTTGCAACCACATATCCTCAGTCAGCTTTCCTCCTCCTTGTGTTATGATTTTAAGTTCAGGTAAATTCATTCGGAAGAAACGCAACTTCGCAAGCAATTCAAAACTATAAGGCACACCTGTAAAGCTAGTGGCACCATCCCTAAGCATATTCCAAAATACGGGATCAAGCAAAGACTTACCACAAAGCAACAAAGTAGCTCCGGCATATAAATGGCTTGCGATAACAGAAAGCCCCATCGTATAGTGCATAGGCAAAGCCGCCATAGCTCGCTCTGATGATGTTAAGCCAAATAGGTTCATGACATTTTCAGCGTTTGCCTCTATATTACGATAGCTATGCCTTACCAACTTAGGGCTACCTGTACTGCCAGAGGTAGGAAGTAATAAAGATAAATCCTCATACAAATTGGGTGTATCAAACCCTGTTCGTACTAACGAGTAACCATTAGTTGAGTAAAGAGTATCTTTAAGATTAAAACCTGCTATTTTATTAGTTGGAAGCCAAAGAAATTCCGGTTGATACTTCCCATAAAGCGTATCAAACAAAGATTGCTCCGTATTATTGGAAATAATAAGCGGAACAACACCGTTACTTAACGCAGAGATATATCCTAAAAGCGCCCCATTACAATTCTCGGCAAGGATAAATATGAGCGTCCTATAAGGAAGTGCCTCAGAAAACTCTTTTGCCTTATCACACAGATCACCATATGTTAATCGTTCGCCACTGTCATCAATAACAGCTAAAGTATTTGGATCTTTCTTATCTATATTCAAAAACATACAAAACCAAAATTAAATTGAGGCACAACCATCTACGCCTAAAATGTGTCCTGATATATAGCTCGCACGGTCTGAGGCAAGGAATGATACTGCGTTTGCCACATCTTGCGGTGTACCTAATCTGCCAAGAGCTATACGAGAAATGCGTTGATCAATTTTATCACCATCACTCTCATACAGCTCCTTGAAACGTTCAGTCTCAATAATACCGGGAGCCACGGCGTTAACCCTTATATTTAAGGGAGATAATTCCTTAGCAGCAGACTTAGTCATCGCTATTACAGCACCTTTAGAAGAGCTATAAGCCACCTGTCCCGGGCTTCCAGCCACACCTGTAATAGAAGCAATATTCACAAAACTACCACCACCATTACGAGCCATTAAGCGTGACGTTATCTGAAGTATATCTACTACGGCAAAAACATTAACCGCATACATTTTCTCCAATAAAGGCTTAGTCACCATACCTAATTTCTGATTAGCTATGATAGCGGCATTGTTCACCACACAATCAATACGTCCTTCTGCCTTATAAATAGACATCAAGCCGGCCTTTAAAGCAGCACTGTCTGTCACATCAAAACAAACAGGTACTACTTTAACACCATTCCTTGAAGCACAATCATCTGCCCAAGTTGCCATATCCCCTTCTTGTAGATCATTGACATAAACAGTAGCGCCATCTTTAGCGAATTGTTCAGCTATTACTCGCCCTATTCCACGTCCTGCACCTGTTATCAATGTTATTTTATTTTCTAATAATCTCATTATGTAACTATTTAAAAGTCTCCTCATAGAAACATTATTCTTTTTAAAACATTTAAATAGAGTGTACACCCCATTCCATATACTCCTATGACAATTAAGTTCATCATTTCTTAATAACTACTTCATTAAACACATCTGTTAATTGCCTAGCTATTACAGAAGGAGTGAAACGAGCACAGTTATCAGTCATAATCTTTTTGCGATCATATTGATGACAATTCTCATACATCGTATTAATAGCTATAGATAAAGCTCCTATGTCTTCTACAGGAAATAATAATCCATTACTAGAATTTACACATTCTTTAATACCACCACATATAGAAGCAATTACAGGCATGCCAAGACACAAAGCCTCTAAAACGGCAACTGAGAAATTTTCAGAGCGTGACGGAAAGATAAAAACATCAGAAGAAGATAATATCTTAGCAATTTCATTCTTCCCCATTCTTCCTACCAAGTGAATATTATTACTCAACCCCACCTGATTTATTTGGCATTCAAGATTCGCACGTTCTTTGCCTTCACCGATAATAGTCAGTTCCCATTTATCCGAAGGAAGCTTGAGGCGATCAAAAGCAGAAATTAACAAATCAAAACCTTTACGATAAATTAAACTACCTGTTGAAACATAACGAACTTTACCATCCAAACTACCTCTAGAATAACTTTCACAAAACTCCACCCCTACCATGTTGTGAACAACAATACTGTCAATCTGAAAATGTTGAAGTAAACGTCTCCTCAAAGAGTCTGAGACTGAAATGATCGCATCACATTTAGGATAGGTTAAGTTACCTAACCAAACAGCATAATCAGACAAAACATCTTTGTCAAGCTGGCTCCAATGTTCAATCGCAACTAAAGGCAGATGATATTTGTCCTTTAATGATAACGCAGCACATGAATAAGTAAGATAATGGGAATAGATAATATCAGGTCTACCATATTCTCGTACAATACGTCTAAAAAGCCTCTGTAGTTGTATGCTTACCAAAAGAATATGAAGTCTCTTTCCAAAGAACTTACGGATAATTACCCCCGGTACGATAAAACAATCATAATAATGGATGCCATTAGTATAATAATGAGATATACCAAGCTTACGCCAATAAAAACGGAATCTTGTATCTACACTAATGACAACCACTTTATGACCGGTAGCAGCAAGTGCTTCAGCTTGATCCTTCTCAAAACATCCCCATTGAGGATCACGTTTTGAAGGGACACCACGAGATATCAATGCTATAAACATAAACTTATTTGTTTTCTATAAGACATTCCCGTAAGACATCTAAATAACCATGACCATATTTTAGATCAGGTTCTACATAATTTCCTTCAGCCCATTCATTCCATGACATTAAAAAAGCGATCCTATACTCACTATCCTTATTGGATAAAATATCCAATACATCAAGTAATTGTTTTCTAAACAACTTAGGAGTACTATTTGTATAAATTCTTGCTTTGGAACCACTACGTGCAGTCCTATCCCAATTAGGCATTAACGTAGGAAATACATTATTCCATTTATCTTCCTTCACATACATATACTGATTTATTTTCTTCTGATCACATTTGGAAATAGGAGCATATTTAAAGGCACGCAAGCATATTCCACGCCACAAAAAATCAATTAGAGATCTAGAATAATAATCAGCCCGATTGTATCCTCTTGAGTTCACAGCATCATAACCAGCATTTAAAACTGAATTATAATTAAAAGCAGAATTATCAGAGGCATTTTTTAATAAAATATTCTTAAATGTCAGATCTTGAGGAAGCATATTATGAGCAATTCCGACAAAATAGATTCCCTTCAATCCACTCTTTTTAGCTAGCTCCTGCCAAATATCTATAAACACGTGAGGATCTGTAATTTCTAATGGCCTAAAAACCAAAAATAAAGGTTTACCATCAACTTGAATGTATCGTTCATCTTTAAAAGCAGGCAATACTTCATAGAAATGCTTGACATATTCTTCTTTATTATAAACCATCTCAACCAAAGTAGACTCTTTGATACGCTTAGTTCCCGCTTCCCAAGACTTATTAGTCCAACTATGATTCGCCCAACCAAGACAAAAAGGGAAATCAGGTTTACCACTAGATAAAACTTCTTGAAACGGACGCTCCAATAGTTTTTTCCCATTTCCAAACCAATAGTGCCAATAACAAAAACCCTCAATACCTGCTTCACGAGCCATTTTAGCCTGTGCTTCCCTAACTTCAGGCATACGCAAGTCATAATATCCTAAATCCGCAGGAACACGTGGTTGATAATGACCTTTAAATAAAGGTTTCGCTTTTCCGACATTCGTCCATTCAGTAAATCCTTTACCCCACCATCTATCATTTTCAGGTATAGGATGAAACTGAGGAAGGTAGAATGCTATAACTCGTGCTTTCTTTGTATTATCCATATATATTTATTTCTCTGATTTGTTTTTCAACATATTCTCATATAAGCCATACACTACATCTGCGCTTATATCTATTGTATAACATTGCATTACCGCTTTTTGTGAACGTTTTATCATTGAATAATAGGATTCAACACCATTCATTGATATATTTTCCATAATAGATGCCAAATCCTCATCATTATCAAAACGAATAGCAATCTCATCACCCTCTAAAGTCAAACCATTATCAAATTGTTCCTTAGTTCCTCCAGTATTGCGTCCTATCACTAAACAACCACAAAACATTGCTTCAACTGTTATAAAACCAAAACCTTCAAAAGAAGAAGGAACAAATAAAGCCAAAGCTTTACTCATAATTGAATAGACATCTGAGCTATATCCTAAAAAATCAACCTTATCTACAATTTTATTCTCTAAAACACATTTAACCAATTTTTCCTTATACTCATTCGTTCCATCACCAACTATCTTTAAACGGATATTGCTAGATGTATTTTGAACAAAAACAGCAAATTGATTAATCAACTCAAACACACATTTACCTGGAAATAATCTACCAACATACAAAAAATAAGGTTCTTTGATCGGAATAAAAATATTTTTACCATTTATAACACCATCATAAACCACATGCCAATTTCTATATTTCTTATCAGAAAGAAAATATCGTTTTATATCATTTGTAATACATAAAACCAAGTCATTTTTCCTTGAAATAGATTGTACATAATTATTTTTTGTTGGAAAATAACTTTTACCTATATCCAACTTTCCATATTCACGTATATGTTGAATATGAGGAATATTTAAATCATTTGCAATTTCAAGTCCAAGTGTAAAACAACTATTATTACTATGAATTATATCAGGATTGAATTCAGAAACTATCTTTCTAATCCTTCTTCTATCCACCAATAAATATCCAAATAATTTATAATAAACAAGCCTAGGTAGGAATAAAACAATATCTCTAAAAGAGGAAATAGTAGGCCACCAAACAGGATTAAAATTACACAACGCATATTCATAACCAAGTTCTCTCAATTTACGAGTAAATTCACCTTCTCTTGATGTTATTATCAAAAAACACACATTTTTAAGAGCTAAAACTTGCAAAATATTCAATAACGCAATATTATCTCCATACAATGTCGAAGTCGGCGCAAAATAAACAACTTTCATGATAAAACTATTATCTAGAAAAATAAAAATTATATACCTTCTCTCTCTCTGTATCCTTCTCTTTAGTAAACACATTACTATAAGGATATACTCTAACTAATAATCGTTCTCCACTATCAGGAGACAGTCTGAAAAATCGCCCAACATGAGCATATAAAAAAAAGATACAACATATTAACATCAAGCATTTTACCCCTTGACTTTTAATTCTAAAAAACGAACTAAATGCATTTGTCATATAAACAATAGGGAATATAAGAAAAAATTGAGATAATCTATAGAATATAGGCACTGAAGTTGTAAGTACAACCCCCAACAGATACAAAAATAATAAAAAATCATTTTTTGATGATATTTCCAAATTATATCTTTTATCAATACAAGCAAAAACCAAATAAGGAAATATTGAAACAATAAATATATTAATAAAATTCAACACAGAACGATCTACAAATCCACCAAATATCTCTGAGCCCGCATAGCCTAATAGTTTTTCTTCTACCAAATCCATCTTCAAGAATGAAAACAACATAGCAACTTCAGGAAAACTATCATTTATAATTTCAATAAAAAAAAACGAAAAAATTAAAAATACAACAGCACAAACATTAACTTTTAATGTTTTAATAAAAGGAAAGAACAATGTCAACAATGCTACTTTATGAAACAATATAGATAAAATCACAAATATATAATATTTAAGGTATTTATTTTCCATCAAATATTTATAACCTAACAAAAAAAATGACAAAGCTAAAGCTTGTCTAAGCGTCTCAAAATTCAAATCATAATATAAAGAACAAAAATATAATAATATTGCCACAAATGGATAAATTGTATTTTTATACAAGAATCTAAAAACGACAACATTTACAAATAAAGCAATCAAGAACTGAGCGACCTCCCAAGAACCAAACAAGCTCTTCATAAGAGACGTATACATTAAATAACCAGAATCTGTATCAGCTTCTAAAAAGATATTAGACAAATTCCATTCTGAGAAATATAAAGTTTCTCTATAAAACTCATCTTCATAATTTACCGTATCAATTCCTAGTCTATATCTAAAGCCAGCTATAACAACAAAGATTATCATCATAATGTTATACCACAATAATTTATCTTTACGACAACCTTTATAGTCATATATATATATAAACCAAAACAAACCTAATACTACAAATACATATATCATAAAATTAGCAATTTAAAGCTTTTATCAAAAAAGATATAGATTTATCTTGCCATTTTTTCATAATTTCATCTATTTTATTCCATTCAAAATCTCCATCTTCAATATTTACTAAGTTAGAAACATTACATACGATTCGATTTTCCAGTTTAAACAATCGTAACAAAGATTCAATCCGAGCTATTCCTCTACGTTTATTTATTAACACAATAAAAGGTTTATGAAAAATGATAGAAAAGACACAAGCATGAAATGAATCCGTAATAACTAACTTAGCATCATCAAAAGCCTTAAACCAAGCCTCCACAGGTAAAGCAACTCGCCTTGAAGGATTTATCTTATAATTTTCAGATTGCTGGTTAAAACTATACACCTCTTTTCCTGTCAATTTCATTACTTTTTCCATAATACTATCTAACTCATTAACAGGATCTAGCACATAAGATAATATACAATCTTTATGTGATTCTAACCCTCTAGCATTCATACATAATTTAACATAATCTTCCCTGCTTAATAACATTGTTGGATCTAAAACATGCTCAACCGTACGATCCATATACCTTTCGAATAAATCTACTGCAGAATCTTCTCTAACAGATACTGCATCAAACTTACATAAAAGAGATTTACACTTTGCCGTTAAACATTCTGAATATTCCCAATAATCTACTCCCAATGAAGGGGCATAAGCAATTCTTTTCACATCAAAGTTACCTGTAAAATTCAAATACGCATCTTTTGTATACTGAAAATAAGAAGGTCTCCAGACTTGATCACTACCTACAACAAATCCATAAAAATCATCAATATCAACAAAGGAAAAGTCATTTATCTTTACCCTATGTATATATTTTTGTATAAACATTTCTGTATTTCTTGCTACAATTGGATAAGATTCATAATACTCTTTCTCTTTATATATTGCACCATGATAGCATCCCAAGATTTTTTTTATCATTCTCTTCAAATATAGCATATGATTATCTAAACGCAATACGTATCTTGGAGTATCTAATACACAAGCACTAAAACCTAATCTCTCTATTACTGTTTGTAAAGCATATGCTTGTATAAGACCTCCATAATTTGTATTCAATGGCAATGTTATTATTCCTATTTTCTTTTTCATGTAAATATCGTTTTAATCACTAACTATTTAATAATCAATGCACTTTATGGTACTTCAAAAGCAATCACCTTTCCAATTTCAGCTAATATCCAATTATAAATCAGCACACTTAAATCAGTACCCCCCCATCCACGGGAACTATATAACCAACTATTTGTCTTGCTTCGCCACTGGTAAGAAATAGAGCAGTCTTCGCTATTTCCTCGGGCATTGTAAAACGTTTACTCGGCTGTCCTTGGAAATAAGCGTTGTCTTCAAAGTTCCTATTATGAGGCAACGCAGGATTGGAGGTCAGGCATGTGCCAGGCGCAATACCATTCACCACGATATCATAAGCAATAAGTTTTCTTGCGATTCCACCTGTCAAGCTATGAGCGCCCCACTTGGCCACGGCATAAGGGTCGAAAAGTCTTTGGTAGCCGGCGATAGAGGTAATGTTGAGTATATTCCCCTTGATTTTATTGTCAATCATATACAACCCTTCCATTTGGCACATCAAAAACATACTTTTCGTATTGATATCATATGTCCTGTCCAGTACTTCCGCGGTATATGCATTCCACGGTTCATACTTAGACATACCACCTCCTACATTGTTCACGAATATGTCGATTCTACCCATCATGGAAACGGCTTCATCGAACTTCTGCTTATAAGAGTCAAAATCCAAGGCGTCCCATACCAACGTATGAAGCTTGGCATTACTTTCGGAAAGCTGGAAGTTTGACAGTTTTTCTTTACTTCTTCCAGTCACTATAACCTCAGCACCCTCTGCCAAGTACGCCTTAGCCATAGCTCTGCCCAATCCTTCGCTACCGCCAGAAATAAATACTTTCTTATTGGTATATCTCGCATCAGGATTGGTAAATGTAACAGAGACATATTTTACTCCCCCATGTTTAAGGAATTTCAAGAAATTCACGATGTAAGACTTTATTCCCATAATTACTTATTATCTATTTTATCCATTATGTACTTAGTGAATAGTAGGGCTCCTCTCTTGTTAAGATAATAGCAGTTGCGAAACAAGGATTTGTCATCCGAAAATCCAGGCTCTTCCATACAGTCGAAGTACCATGTCTCCCCCCCGTTGGCTTCTGTAATGAAAGAGTCTATCAGTTGCTCTTTGGCAACAGAGGGAAATTTACGGCACAAAGATCTATGCATAGGTGGTATGACCAGGACCAACCTTAACTTCTCCTCTTTGCAATATTCAATCATATCTTTTAACATTGATATAGTCCTATCATATACCGTTCTATGACTCTCTACGAATTTATCATTCAAGTTATTGATATTAAACTGAATAGTCCATCCCTTTATCCAATTCTCAGCATCACGCTCCAGTTGCCTATCTCCCATTATCACTTCTTTGGGCGGAAGGATACGTGTCTTAATGTCACGGATAAATTCCACCAATGGGTATATAGATATAGGGCTATTTTTATATCCCTTTATTTTACTATTCCGGATATAGTGTCCACCGGGAATCGTTCGATAGTCCAAAAAACTATAGCAACGGTCTTCTATGTAATCCACCGCTCCACTGATCGACGTAAACGGACAAAGCGGATAAAACACAATAGCATTATCCTTTAGAAACTTGCGGTATCGCTTGAGTATCAAAAAGTCGCCTACCATCGTCTGCGGCGCCACAGCCCAGTTCATTCCCTTACATCCCATATCGCTGTAATCGAAATCATATACGCCGGAACTGCTGCCTAGATTCACAACGTCCAATGGCTCCTCTTTCATTTCCCAAAATTTCACGCAATCTTTGAAAAGGACCTCGTTGTACCAATGAGAAGACTTAATGAATGTATTGATTTTGTTCTTTATATAATGTTTCATGAGATCTTCTGTATTAACAAATTCTCTGATCATTGTTTAGTCTTGCTCATCTTAGTCTGAATCCAACTGACTATTTTTTTTCTTTCGGCACGTGTTATTCCTACGTATAAGATAAGAATCATCAATACGACCTCTGTAAGCAAGGATAGAATAATGAACCTCTGCCATCCATCCTCCATCAAATATACGATGGCCGTAGGCACAATTACAGAACAGGCACCAACTAAGACACATGGGAGAACAGCGCCAACTAAAAGTTCACGTATGTTGAAATGTACATAAGAATAGACAATGAAATAAGCATCAATCATAACAGTTATATTAATGATGACGAGAACTATGAACACCGCATAGGCAGGAGCACCCATTTTCAATATGGCATAACTAATAGGCAAGGACAATATCATTATGGTTCCATTGAGCGAATTCCCCAGCTTCATCTTGCCGATAGCGTGAAAGGCCATAATCATGGACGCACGGAAAACCTCGGCAAGACTGAGTAAAAGTATGATCAAAGTGAATACATACGTATCAGGAGGAGTGGCTTTGCCCAGCCATAAGTTTAATATGAACCTCAACTCAAAACAGATGGGCAAGATTAATGCCAACATCAAGAAGAACGAATAACGTGCGGACTTAAACGTAAGTGAGTACATCCTCTCATAATTGTGTTCGGCAAAACTTTTAATTACCTGCGGCCTCGTGGCCATAAGAAAATTAATCACAAAATGGTTGACTGCCGTTTGGATTTGATAAGCCACCGCACGTGCCGCATTGACCATGGGACCGAAAAATAAGTTGAGAAGGATATTAATACCTTGCCCTTGGCTTATTGATGCCAATCCGCCAAACATCTCCCACCCTGAATAAGCCAGCTGCCTTTTATATAAAGTCTTATCCGTAATCCATCTGAAACGGCACTCCTGATAACGCCGATACGTATAAAACCTATAAAAAAACTGAATCAAAAAAGTATTCAGCATTAACAACAAAGCATAAAACACCAAGTCATCCATGGGAGATAAGGAAAGGAGGTAAGCGATAGCTAATCGCGAAAACGCATCATATAAGCCCACATAGGCATAAATAGACATATTTTCATGGGCTATCAGTGAAGCATTGTAAGGTACTTGGGTGAAGTTAACCATCACCGTAACAATAGAAAACTGATAGACCCACCACGCTGCCGATAGTCGTTCCACCGGTATAACCATTTTCTCGTAAAAGAACCAGAGGCCTATAGTCTCAGCCAACAGCAAGACAATAAAAGCCACAGCCATATGCAAATTCAATGAAACCGAGAAAGTTCTCTTCAGCATCTCTGCGTCCTTCATTCCCAATTCGTAAGCCAGAAAACGACTGGTTGATGAAGACAGGGCACCGTTAAGCACTCCTATTACGGCCACAATTCCACCTACCGCATTATAAATACCGTAATCCTCTACACCAAGCGTTTGAAGTATCACACGGGAAGTAAATACGCTTACCCCCATGACAAGTAACATACGCACATATAGAAAAAGTGTATTTTTTGCTATACGCTTATTTGTTGAAGATACTTCCTGACTCATTTCAGACTGCCCCTTTTATTTAAATAGCATTCACACGATTATCATTCGTTCACCCCGTTCTTCTGCAGTAACCTCACAATACTATCCAGGCTGTCAAAATTTTCGGGAATGATGTCAATACCATCAATGACGATATCATATTCGGTGTCGAGAGTATCGACCAGCGTCACTATATCGAAGGAATCAAGCATACCTTCCTCTATAAAGTTTACAGGCTCGCTGAAATCGAACTCGGGACGTAACTCACTCAAAATCGAAATAATTTTCTCTCTCATAATCTTTTTCTCCTTTAATCTTGGCAATTATATACCCTTATTTATTTCTAATTAATACATAATCATAAAGTCTCTCTACTTCAAAGCCGTAATGACGGTAACGTTTAATGGCATTTTCATTACTAGCTATCACCCAAAAGAGTTGACGCTTGGTGGCGTGGCCAGCTCGCATAAATTCATTGAACAATCGGGAACCAATCTTTAAATCCCGGTATTCGGGCAAGACAAACCAATAACGCAGATATAAGGTCTGCCCGTTCAATTCAAAGATAACGAATCCATACACCTTACCTGCTTCCTTATATACAAGAACGCTCTTCTGCGATATAAAATACAGTATTTCCTCATAACTGGGCAACTGTTCGGACAAAGGATCAAAGTAAGAGTGAAGCATATCTAACACCACTTGAGCATCGACATCTTCCGCAAAGCAAACATTGGGGGTATCGATCTCTTTAAATTCCAGAGTTCCGATACGGTTCATACGGTAGAGCTGCTCATACACGCTGAAGCCTTGCTCTACAAACACATCTTTCAAATCCACGATCTTTGCATCACCTACAATGTCCACGACCATTTGCTCGGCAAATATTGGCAGAAAGGCTTTCAAGTTTTCTGCCAACTGTTGTGAGGTTGTGGTAATGAAGAACAGATTGTTGACCGAGTTAGTCAGATGGAGCAAAAAATAGCAGTCAGGGAAGGATACGTAAAAGAGTTCCCCTTTCTCTATCCATAGAGAGTGCTTCTTCCTATCCAAGAAGAAATTGGTCAGATAGCCCTTACGCAAAGAACGAATATCGCTCACAAGGGCATTAATCTTATCAAGTGAATCTATCTTATCCATTGACTTGGTTGTTATAGAACAGGCGGTCAATCTTACCGTTCGTATTACGTCGCAACTCATCGAGATGATGATACACAGTGGGCAGCATATATTTCGGTAACTCCTGTCCTATACGTTTACGAAACTCTGCCGGAGTGATCTCCTCAGGCGATTCATAGAACAGGGTGATCTCTTTCTTGGAGAAGTTATAAACCACACATCCGTTCTTCACCAGCTTGAGCTTGTTGATGATGATGTGCTCTATCTCGCCCAACTCTGTACGATAGCCCATATGCTTAATCAGCGTATCCTTTCTGCCTTTGAAAACGATCTCACCATGCTCGTTGATAACCACGACATCGCCCGTGCGATAGATTGTTTCAGGATAAGCATGGTTCAGAGGATTCTGCACAAAGGCAGACGCAGTCTTTTCGGGATTGTTGTAATAGCCCATAGCCAACGAAGTGCCACGTACACAGAGTTCACCTTCTTTGCCAGCTTCTGCCACCAGCTTGTTGTCCGCATCCAGAATAAGGATATCCGTGTTGCGGCAAGGGAATCCGATGGGAATAGACTCCTCGTCCTTAATTTCCCGGTTGACGATGAAACAGGTACAATCAAGCGTAATCTCGATAGGACCATACAGATTGGCAAACGTCGTCTGAGGCAACATCTTGCGCCAGTAGTTGAACTGCTTGGTAGGAAATACCTCGCCTGCAAACCATACAGTCTTTAATGCGGGCAACTGAATGGAGGAAAGCAAGTCCATATTGGCTATGTTCACCATAATGGTGGGTACCCAGAACAAGAAAGTAACCTTGTGTTCCTCTAATATTTTCAGAATAGAAGCAGGGAAGGCCGACAAGTGTTCGGGAATGACAACAAGGGTACTTGACTTGGCCATCAGCATGCACAACTCGAAGCTGTAGATATCAAACACCAATGGTGACAAGGAGCCCATCAGTTCGTTATCGTCAAATTTGAACGTATCCAACGCCCATTCGGTAAAATCAAAGAAACTCTTATGGTTAAGTACCACTCCCTTGGGTGTTCCCGTAGAGCCGGAAGTGTTGATGATACACAACGGGTCGGTGTCAATCAACTTCCCAAGATTGGTGAAAATAGCGGATTCGTCCACCTGTTGTGTAAAATCCATCCCGTCTAAATTAATCACTTGAACATCGGACGGAATGACACTAACGATACTTTTCAAGTATTGATTATTGGTGATGATGACACCGGGGCAAACCAAATCCAAGATGTTCTTGAGACGTTCCGCAGGGTACCTCACATCCAAGTTCATATAAAAATTACCAGAATAAATAATCGCCAAATCCGCATACACACTCTCGATACTCTTGTTCAAGAACACAGCCGCGGGGCGCTTGATACATCCGATGGCAGAGGCAAGCACCAAAGCCTTTCCACGAAGTTCGGAAAAGGTTATGGTACGGTCACGGTCTATCACCGCAGTCTTTTGAGGACATCGCTGTACGCTCTCCTCAAAGTACTCAATGAGATTAATCTTCATCATAACTATCTAATAAATATTTTTCGATTCTTACGAGTAATGGATCGATCACTGTTTATTCAGCGGTTCATAGAAATGAGTTTTGGAAAGATCCAGAGCAACACTTCCACACGTAAGGCCAGCGCCATAGGAACAAAAAACGGCATGCCTCGGACGGTTTGCCTTGTTCAATCCATAAAGATCACATAACAAATTGGGGATAGTGGAGCTACTTGAGTTACCAAATTCCTTCATGTTCACTGGAAATTTCTCTTGACTTGACTTCAATGCCATTCTAACATTCTTAATAACCAACTGATTGGATTGATGCAACGCATATATATCCACATCTGAATCCTCCCATTTCATCAAATCCATCACAGCGCGAATGCTTTTAGGACCGTTCACTATACTAAATGAGAAAACCCCCATTCCATCTTGGCATATATATCCACCATGGGGCATCATGATCCGATCGTATCTCGCACCATCTGAACAGAGATGGAAGGCCATGCCTGTTGTTCCTTTTGAAATCAGTGAAGCAGTACCTATATCGCTCGCATCAATACTACCAACAGCTTTAGGGTCAAGACAATTCTTCAGCATATCACCTCCAAGAACTAAAACATTCTGACATAATCCACTATGTATCCACATGGCTGCTTGCATCAAACCATAGATATAACCGGTACAACCATAATTAATATCCAAGCAAACGGTCTCATTCTTCAATCCTAATTTATGCTGGAGATAGACAGAAGTATCAGGGAGCGCCCAATCACGAGTCACAGTCAATACAACCAAGCCATCTATGCTCTCTCTGCCGATGTTATCCTTACTGATTAGATATTCGGCAGCGTTGAAGCACAAATCGGATGATTTCTGATTCGCATCGGTTCTGTAAACCCATTCAACACCTGTTGTGCGGATAACATCTCTTGTCTCTTTTTCACCATATTGCTCGGCGAAAGAAGACAAGGGAATCTTATTACTCGGTAGCCAGCTTGCAATACTGCGGATAAAGACATCTGGTATGATTGTTTTCATGCCTTTCTTTCTTTTACGATATTGAAAAGATCCTCAATTGTATCGGCATTACGCACGTCTTGGGTGTCCAGCTCCACACCATATTCCTGATAGACCATCGCCACGACACCAAGACTTGTCAGCGATGACCAACTATCCAGCTCATGAAAATCCAAATCAGCTTCAAAAATAGCAGGATCTTCCTCTTCGAATTGGGAAACAAATTTGCCAATAAAATCTTTTAATTCCATATATCAAGTATTTTTAAATCTAACCCTTCCAAACAATATTTTTTTCTACTACCACAGCTGGATCACCTTTCACTATACTGAAAGCAGGTATGTGACCGGAAACCACCGAACGTGCAGAGATTATGGCACCTGGCTCGATTACCGCCCCAGGCATCACCGTGCAACTTTCCGTTAACCATACATGTTCTTTAATAGTAACGGGAGAGGAGGTTTTATATCCACGAATCGATATAAAATGTTCCCCATTATTATCGCGGATAGTGACATTTCGTCCACATCCGGTATGCTGTCCGATAGAAATATGGTCAGCGCATATGATTGTCAAGCCTATATTCGCACCCAACTCGCCACCTATTTCTAAAATAGCGTTTTGAAACACTTCAATATCGGCACCATACGCAACATTATAGGATCCATATTTAATCTCCATCCTTCCACCGCTTTCTATTAAGAGCCTACTATCCAAACGAGAGCCTTTGATGCGCTTATTTCCAAAATAGAAAGGCGCATTCAATATCAGTTGTGCTTTAGATTCTAGAACTATAGTGCAATACTTATTTATGATGAAGTATTTTCCTTCCAAAACATTTCCTTTTACTTGCTCACAAAAAAAATTATATCGAAAATTTTTCAACCATGTGCCAAGGCTCCAGCCAGAGACTCTTTTTACATTCAAAAAAAAGCGTACCAAATTTTTTAGTTTTTCCTTGACGCTAAGCTGTTCTACTCCAAAATGAGGCAAGTACTTCTTGATACAGGCATCCAGTGATTCATTGAGGATAGCATAGAACGCATCTCTGTCATGACTAGAATGGCACAAAGGCTTCATTAAATGGCAATTTCCTGCTATGGCCTTGTCTAGAGGGAAGTCCTGCTTTTTCAGCGTTTTTATATTCTGTATCAAGTCAGCGCCTTTTTTGCTATGTACAAAGACTACGGACGTTCCCAAATCATTATCAAATTCTTTGGGAATATACTTTTTATCAGCCCATAAATCACCTATAGTGATGTCGGTAGTTCTAGGAAAACCCTTGAAGGGACATTCAAAGCAACTCGGTCGGCATACCTCAGGAACGACATAATTCAGAATACGCCACGGATTGTTCTCCAACGTTTGATATTCGACATCTCTATTCTCAAAGAGGACCTTAAAAGTATGCTTACGCCATCCTAACTCCTTGTTTTTAGCTTTAAAATAGACTACCTTTGAATGATGCTTGTTTTCCAGATATTCTATGTACTTCCGAAAAAACAACGGCGAGGCTATACCCCTACAGATATAATCCACCAAAATCAAGTTATCATAAGGTTTGTGCAGGAAGCCGCGTAGGGCTGCCATCTGACATGGGCCTCCACAAACAAGTACAGGCTTGCCAGTCTTCAAGGCTTCACGAACAGTGATATAAAATCCATCGAAACGACTCTGAAGGTATTTGCTAGAGCGCAAACGAGGCAAGTCGATCTTATCAGCTGAAAGGAACTGAGACACTGACCAGTCTTCATTATAGACCGCACCACCCACGTAGCCGCCTTGCTTGTAAACGTATTCGGCAAGGGCCGTGAATGTTCCACCGGAAGTACTGTCGAAACGTACCTCAATATTCTTATGTACGGCGGCATAGCACGCAGGAATCTCAAAATCATTTTTCTTTAGCTCTTCAGAGTGCAGATTGGGGCAGATCTTTTCACAAAGACCACAATCTGTACATTTATTTTTATCAACTTCCGGATACCAAAATCCCTCTATATCGGTCTTGAAAGTAATAGCCTTATGGGTACATACATCACCACAAGCATTGCAGCCACAGCATTTACTTTTATCTGTAATTTGAATCATTTATAATATAATTTATATCGAACGTAAACAGTCATTTTAAACCTACAAAAACCTAAAATGAAATATTTTTAATTTTATTTCACAATAAAGGGGTTATATGTAACTATTCAGCAATAGCAAAGACATGGTACATTGTCATCCTATAACGACAAGATGGTATTGATTGCCTTAAGTTGTGATTGTTTGTTCTTCCAGACAGTGTCGGCGACAAAATGACGATCCTCCGTCATAATAAACTTTGCATTTACGATAACAGCATAATTCAAGAATTTATTGTCATTCGGATCTGATTTTATCAAATTAAACTTATAATAAGGAGTAAGGATGCTGATATATAGATTGTTCAAAATAACATCTAAGGTTAGTTTAGTCATCTCTTTTCCCGTCAGTTGCTCTAACATTTCTTCATTTTCATCAAGGATCTTTCAGATGCACATAATTCATTTGCGTCATCTAAGAACGACTGCCATATTCAATGATATCGGTTTCTACTCGGAATACTTTGAATCAAACTATTCGTATCCAATACGATTTTACTCATCGTTCAAATCTGTACGAAGGTGTATTGTCCTCAGCTCGTCAAGCTTCTCCTGATTGAGACCTCTCGAATCCCATAACTCATCCAAACGTTTGTCCAATTTTTGCGAAAAATATTTCGTCAAAACCGCTTTCATCTCTAATAGCTTTTCCTCCGAGCCATCAAAAGCAAAAAACTTCAACAAATATTGTTGCACGGGATAAAATACTGTCGCTTCCATATTCTTTTGTTTATTCATCCAAAATAGATGCTTGCATATCAAATTGATTGTATGAAAATATAGTCAATTCCTTTTACCACAAACATTTCTCCTTGAAATATTCCTTCCTCAATCCAACTCCTCAAACCGAGAATTCTGGCTCTTGAACTCAGGCACGAAGGCTTTCATCTCCTTTACCATCGGGAGGATCTGGACACGAAGGGATAATTCGATTAATACATGGATATGTGTTATCACATCCTTATAGTCGTACTCACGAACCGCTGCCACCCGAATCTTCTCGTGAGGAGTCTCTTTCGTGTTCTCCTTGTTGTTCAGTAGCTCTTCATACAATTTCTCGCCGGGGCGGAGACCAGTATACTTAATCTCGATATCCTTGTCTACCTGCAATCCGGACAGCTCAATCATGCGCTTCGCCAAATCCGCTATCTTCACCGGTTCTCCCATGTCGAAGATGAAGATCTCACCGCCCTTACCCATCGTACCGGCCTCTAATACCAGACGACAAGCCTCCGGGATGGTCATGAAGTAACGGATAATATCGGGATGGGTGACCGTCACTGGGCCTCCTTGAGCGATTTGTTCACGGAAACGGGGGATAACCGAACCATTACTACCTAAGACATTGCCAAAGCGAGTCGTAATGAAACGCGTCTCGCCTTTCACCTCTCCTCGCTCAATCGCAAGGCTCAGACTCTGTACGTAGATCTCGGCCAAGCGTTTGCTACATCCCATGATGTTCGTGGGGTTCACCGCCTTATCTGTACTGATCATCACAAATTTCTCCACGCCATAGCTTACAGCGGCATCTGCCATCACACGAGTACCGAACACGTTTGTTCGGATCGCCTCGCAGGGGTTCTCTTCCATCAAGGGGACATGCTTGTAGGCCGCCGCATGGAACACCACTTGGGGGTGCCAATTGCGGAACATATAATCCACACGGTCCGGGCTGCGAACATCGCCGATCACCGGGACAAAGTTCAGTCCCCTGTATTTCTCTTCCAATTCCAGACGGAGATTATGCATCGGAGTCTCAGCGGAGTCGAAACAAACCAACTTCTTAATCGGGAAATGAGCCAGCTGGCGACAGATCTCGCTACCGATACTGCCGGCGGCTCCCGTGACAAGCACGGTCTTCCCTTCCAACAGATTGCCGATCTCATCCAGATTGATATGGATCTCCTCACGACCTAGCAAATCCTCGATACGGATCTCTCGAACGGAACGCTTCGCCTCACCTCCACGTAGCTCCTCCATCTCCGGAACTACCAATGTCTTCAAAGAGGCCTGCTCGCAATAACGGATCAAACGGTCACGCTCCTGATGGGCAACCTTTATATTGGGGAAGAGAACGCCATCCAAGCTGTTGCGAGGGATCAAGCGATACAGATCCTCCACGTTCTCGATCTGGTAGACCGGCAACTCCGCGATCCGGATGCTTTTCTTGGAATTACCAAAGGAAAGGAAGCCCATGATGCTATAATTCTGCATGAATACCTGACGGTTAGCCGATGTGGCGATCATCACGCTTTCCTCCTCCGTGCCAAAGACCAGTACCCGCTTGCGTTTCTTGCCGAGTTGCAGGAGGACGCTGTTATAGACATTGATCACGAAGACACGCAACGTGACCAACATCACGATCGTCAACGTACTATCCATGATTCCACCCAACCAATAGATAGAAGGGCTGAAACGGGCTTTCAACAGCCAAAGCAGCAGGAACATCAAGAGCGACTTGCCGATCGCAGCACCACCGATCCGCCACAAGCCACGCAGCGTGGAATGGCGAATAACCCCATGATATGCTTTGAACAGCAAGAACGAAACGATACTGGCCACAAATGAGGAGAGGCCCACTTTCAGCACATCAGACTCTCCAATACGTATATGCAGAATGGAGAACATTCCTAGTACGCCCAGCAACGATACGGAGAGCGAGACGAAAAGGTCCGCACTAAAAATGATCCAACGGTTGATATACCGCAAATTCACCAGACGGCCTAAGGCCAATCGCCATCTGCCCTTATGAAAATCCATCATTTGTATTTTGTTTGTTTTATATTCAATGCCCTAACTTTTCCCAACGGCGGTGCCTGTGACTCGTGGCGTCCCGAAGCGGCGGGCGTAATACAGCTTTCCGTCCGCAAGATCGTACCATCACCCTGGTGGATGATTTGGATCGCATGGGTTGCATTGGGCAGGATCTGCACATTGCAACCGTAGATATGGAAGACGAAACGTGCTTGTTCCGCCCGCTCATGGTTTTCTGTCATATCGTAATTTTTTCAGTAAGGTTATCACTTTTCGTTTCCCTTGGAAAACGAGGTATATATGAATTGCCCTGTGAAGTATATATCAATTGCCTAACGCAGTATATATCCTCGGGCATATGCAGTATATCTTCTCAAAAACGGCCAGTTGAACGGTGTCTGAGACGACTGCTCCACGCATCGTTGATACGGGCACGGATGTTGCTGACGCTTTTACCCTTCGTGATTCGGGGGGTGATGGGTAGAAAGAGGCGGATGAAACGCTCTTTGACCATCTCCTCGGGGGTTATTTTCGGCTCGTTCTCTTGCATGACCAGAATGACTTGGGCCAACTCGGTAACCGTCCGGCACTCGACGATCTGCGCAAGATAGCGTTCCAGATCCTCTTCTTTATTTATATAGGCACGAAAACGGATCGTTTCAGGCATGAGACCGGATCTACCGTCCCCCTCTTCTTGGGAGGTCTCCCCGCAATATTCTCCCACATAGAAGTTCTGGATGGCTTCCGTAGCGTTGGGGAGTATCTGGTTATTGCCGCCGTGTATGGTAATCGTTATATCAGACATAAGGTATATATGAATCGTTTGTCAATGAAAAGTAAACAGTTTGTCAACGGTTATCAACGGATTTGATTTCGCTATCCGGGGGTTGTACTTTCGCATTGTCAACAATAAGTTTAATCTTTTAAAAAAAGAAGTATGATTAATTATTCAACTTACATGTGGAAAAGTCCACTGGATGAGACCGCAAAGGAACAGGCGTACGCCAAGAACCAAGTGACGAAAGTGATGAGTTTCGATGATTTCGTGAAGCACATCTCAGATCACAACGGTGTTTTCACACGCGGCACGGTAAAAGGCGTGGTAAGCGACACCTGCTCATGTCTAGTGGAACAATTGCTGAACGGCTACAAGGTACAATTCGGCGAACTAGGAATCTTTAGCATCTCCATCACCTGCGAGCCGGCCGCTACACTCAAGGACTTCTCCAGCGATAATATCAAGGCAGTGAACATTCTATTCAATCCGGGTATAGACTTCGAGAACCTACGTTCTAAGGCAGAATTCAACCTAGTAACCAGCCGTGCGATCCAAGCCGCCTCGCTGAAGGCGGTAAAGGAGAATAAAGACACGGTAGACTTGGCAGCGTTGAAGAAAGGAGACTCAGAATCTCCCGATGAGATCTAAATCCTACCATTGAGAAATACGGCTCTTAAACCATGAAGCTTATTTTATTCATTTATTTAAAGACTACAAGTATGAAAAAAACAAATTGGAAGAGCGTTTTGCTCTACATCATCCGTATTGTCGAACTGGTCATCACCGGTGCCGCCGGTGGAGCCGCTAGCGGTTGGATCGGATGAGAACCATCACGCTGATTATCGTGCATTGCTCTGCCAATAGGCAGGGCAGCACTTTACGGATGATGGACATCGACCGTCTGCATCGCTCTCTCGGCTGGAATGGCTGCGGATATCACTTCGTTATCCCGACCGATGGTACGATCGAGACCGGTAGACCCCTTGAACAAGTGGGCGCTCACTGTAAGAACCACAATCGGTACAGTATCGGGGTTTGCTATATCGGAGGACTCGCCAACGATGGAAAGACTCCCATGGATACCCGAACGGAAGCCCAACGAGAAGCCCTACAGGGTTTGCTTCGTGAATTGCATCAGCGATTCCCCAAAGCCCTGATCGTGGGACATCGGGACTTGGACCCGTTGAAATCCTGTCCCTGTTTTAATGTAGTGAGCGAGTTTTCCGATTAGTTTAACGCAGGGAGTCCCTTCACCTCCCTCGAATGCCATGCTTGGTAGGCGGGAGCGGAGAGTTCAGGTACAGTCAGTAACTTGTAATCCGCCCCGTTCTGCTTAGCTATATGTTTTCGTTCATACAAACGGAGGGAACGATCCGTTACGGAAACCATGACAACCGGAAAAGGATAAGCGTACAAGCGCATCGGCGTGATCTCGCTATCCGGAAAGGCACGACGCAATTGATAAGCGGAACGTTCGAACGCAACCCAATAAGATCCCGTACAATATAAATGGATCGAGGCCTGATTCGCACACTCACGATTCATGATCTCTCTCAAATGTTCTTTCAGCAATAGCATCAAACGGATACCGGAGGGAGTTTCGCTTTCCTTGCTCATGACAGTCTACTATTTAATGTTTTAGCCAAATATCGTAATCGTGTAAACGCTGTATCAACAACGCCTTGCTTCTCTTAGGCGAAGGGTCATCACGCCAGGGATCTACCAGCTCATGCGCCATACGGTAATACAGGTTGCTATTCGTGCAGCCGTAAAGCGTGACGAGCAGCAAGGCACGAGAATTCACTGCCTTAACCAATGGAAGCATATTGCGTAGGGTGGAATACAAGCGTTCAAACTCCTCTTCCTGATCCAACAGCTTATAGGCCGGAAGGAGTAATGAGTAAACCTTGCAACGCATCACGTCGGTCTCCACACTAAGGGAAGCATAGCCCTTCAGCACCTCACAAACCAGAAGTTCGTCTTCCTTTCCCAATTTGCCCGAGAGATAATAACGCCCCAACGCCTTGTGCATACCTTCCGATAAACGATCGTTATCCAAATGGGTATAAACGTGCTTGCCTTTCGTATTCAACTCAATCAGCTCATACTCGCCTTGCCTTACCTCAAATAGAGGAACCCACATACAGTCAAGGATACGTACCATGACATCCTTATGACCTCCACCCGGTTGCACCACCACCTCAGCCTCCATCCCCATGAAAGAACCCGAGGTGATACGTACACGGTCACCTTTCAGCAAGCGACCGCTATCCGGTACGTACACCGGAAGCTCATTGGAGTAAGATTCTGCCATCCAGCGTAAGGTCTCCATCTCATGATCTGACAGATAAGGGAAATAAGAGTGTTCTCCCACGGATACCCGAGGAAGAAGATTATATAAGGGCATGATACGTTTCAAACGGAAAATCTCATTCTCCGAAGCATGGATAAACACATAGTTGTATAAAAGAGGCTTCCTCGTATTGACCATCTTGCCTCCCACCTTGCGAGCCTCGACATACGAGGGGGCAAAGTACTCGAACAAGGGTTCCCCACAACGTTTACGACGGGAAAGCTCGGCATCTAATCCTTTTGACGAATAGATATTATCACGTCCCCCAACGGTGGTAGGAAGCGTCAGTACGTACCAGCGTACAGCCTCCTGGCTACGGCGATTGCGTATATGCTTCATAGCTCTATCAGAGCTATTACTTGTCATGATATTCATTGAGGAAGATAATTCAGAGCCTTATCAAGATATCATCGTAATATCCTGATAAATAAACACTTATATGAAAACAAAAAGGAATTACTGAAAATTTGCATCCCTTCAATACTCATGCTACTTGGCGAGTAGCCTTAACAAGAGGAGTGAAAGGATATTCCTTAGTTGTAGAGACGGAGCGTGTTCCGTTTCATCCCCTTAAAATGGTATTTTAGTTACTATCAGGCGGTGGGAGACGGAGCACGCTCCGTCTCTACATGATGTATGTAGAATTTACTTCGGATAACGTGATGATTTCGGGAATACGAGGCCATTTCGTTTCTATTGCCATGTCTATACATCAGAAATAAGAACGAAGATTTAAAGAGAATCAAGGTTGAAACACAAACAAAGCCTAATGTTTGCTTGTGTTATGTTATTTTTTACTACATTTGCGGCATGAAATGAACGCTACTCGCCAAGTAGCAGTCAGTTTGGCTACTCGCCAAGTAGCGTACTTTTCTTCACCCTACTTTCGGCGCATAATTATACACACTCTCGAAACAAAGTTTGTTTACGATCGAGAGCTTTTCTAAAGAGAAACTCTTCAAGTATATTTGCGTAGTCTTGATAGATTTATGCCCTAACAGTTCACTGATCATCTCAATCGGTACGTTTTGCTCCTTCAAGGTCGTGGCGAAAGAGTGACGAATCGTGTATGAGGTAACCCGAGTACGAATACCGATGGATTCCGACAGTGTTTTCAATCTGCGGTTAAAACCTCCTAATACGGTATTATATTCCTTGTAGGCATCCTCACCGGTCTTCATTCCCTCTAAAAATGGAAACAGATAGGGCGAATCCTCGGTTGTATCGGCTGCCAACTCATTCAGTAGCCCTTGTGCCTCCGCTGGGATCTCCACCTGTATAAGGGATCCGCTTTTCTGCCGATAATAAGACAAGATCCCTTCCTTGATATCCTCCTTTCGCAAATGCGCCAAATCTACGAAAGCCATCCCGCAAAACAAAAACATCAGGCAAAAGGCTGATTGGGTCCTCTTCTGTTGCGGATCTGTCACCGGGCTTGTCATCAGCAAGCGTAAGCTTTCCGAAGGCAACGCCTTTTTACGTTTACTCTCAACCCCCGTAAACACATGCTTAAACAAATGAGGAATATAGGCAGCCTCACCCACCTCTACCGCTAAATTATAGATGTGACGAATCCGGCGCATATAAGTAGATACCGTGTTACGAGCACATCCCTTGGCCAACAGCCAAGATTGATAACGCAAAAGTGTATCCCGATTAATATACGCATAAGGAATCTCTTCCCGGCCACAAAAACATTTAAACGACCTCAACGCATCTTGATAACTCTTCGCCGTGGAATAACGCTTTTTCTCACGCAGGCAGGTGATATACGTAAGTACACCCACCACAAAATCATTCTCATTCATACTTTATCTCCTTAAGAATTAATACATAAAAAAATCCTCTATCTCTCCGTTTACACAGGAAAGATAGAGGATCTTCATAAAATCCTTAAAGAAATATATTATTTTCCGGCTTTCTCAGCAGCAGCTTTCTTATTGATCTTCTTCTTCTGCAACTCGTAAGCGATCGGAGTAGCGACGAACAAAGTAGAGTATGTACCGATAATGATACCTAATAAGATAGCGAACGTAAAGCTTCGGATCGTGCTACCGCCCAAGATGAAGATACACAATACAACCACCAACGTAGTCAATGATGTATTAAATGTACGACACAAGGTAGAGTTCAACGCATCATTGATCACTTGATAACGATCACGCTTCGGATACAAAGCGATTGTCTCACGGATACGGTCGAATACAACCACGGTATCATTGATAGAGTAACCGATAATCGTCAAGATAGCTGCGATAAACGTCTGGTCTACCTCCATTGAGAACGGAAGAACCTTCCATAACAAGGTATAGAAAGAAATGATACACAATGTAGTCGTAGCAACAGAGGCGAACGCACCCACAGAGAATGACACATCACGGAAACGAAGCAGGATATAAGCGGCCATACAGATCATGGCGAAGATTACCGCTAAGATAGCGCTATTCTTGATATCGTCTGCCATGCTAGGACCCACCTTCTGCGAACTCTGTATGAAAGTAGTCGTGAACTCATCTAATGTAGTTCCTTCCGGAAGTAAGGATTTCACGCCCTCAAACAATTTATTCTCGATCTCTTGATCTACCGTAGGATCGTTATCATTGATCTTATAGTTGGTAGACACACGTACTTGATCAGCTGTACCGATCTGGATAACACTAACAGAACCGTCTAACTGAGCGTCCAGCATATTACGAACATCGTCAGTCTTCACCTCTTGATTGAAACGAATCACGTAGTTACGTCCACCCGTGAAATCGATACCATTATTCAAGCCGATCGTCATAAAAGAGATAGCACCTAAAACGATGATTGCCGCCGGAATTAAATAACCGACTTTGCGAGCACCCAAGAAATTGATCTTCGGGTTTGTCAACAAGTCTTTCGTAATAGAAGTCGTGAATGTCACGTTCTTCAATTTATCTTTCGCTAACAATGCCTCATAAACGATACGAGTCAAGAACACGGCTGTAAGGAATGAAGCGAACAAACCGATGATCATCGTCGTAGCGAAACCACGGATAGGACCCGTACCGAAATAGAACAATACGATACCGGTAATGATAGATGTCAAGTTTGAGTCGAAGATAGCGGAGAACGCATTGCTGTAACCGTCGGCGATAGCCTTTCCTAAAGACTTACCAGCACGAAGTTCCTCTTTCGTACGCTCATAGATCAATACGTTAGCATCGACTGCCATACCCAGCGTCAACACCATACCGGCAATACCCGGCAAGGTAAGAACGGCTTGGAAAGAAGCAAGGATACCCATCGTGAAGAAAATGTTCAATACCAAAGCACCGTCGGCGATCAATCCCGGAATCAATCCGTAGAATGCGCACATATAAACCATCAACAGCACCAATGCCAAAACGAAAGAAATCACACCGGCATTGATAGCCTCTTGTCCCAAAGACGGACCAACGACGTCTTCTTGAACGATATGTACGGAAGCAGCCATCTTACCCGATTTCAATACGTTCGCTAAGTCCTTCGCCTCTTCCGGTGTAAAGTGACCGGTGATTTGTGAACGACCTCCCGTGATCTCATCGTTTACGTTCGGAGCGGAATAAACCATCTCATCCAAAACGATAGCGATCTGGCGACCGATATTCTCTTTCGTCAAACGAGCCCAAGCCTTAGAGCCTTCGGCATTCATAACCATGTTAACCATTTGCTCTGAACGACCGGCTTGTTGCATAAAGTCAGCGTTAGCATCTGTTACTACGTCACCACCTAAAGCGGGACTTCCGTCACGGTTCGTTACCTTCAAGGCATATAACTCAAAGAACTGCTCTTTATCATCAATCGCCTTTACACCCCATTTTAAAGCCAAGTTACGAGGCAATACCTCTTTCACTTGTTTCATGTTCAGGTATTCGCTGATCTTCTCCATATCTTTTGCTTGAGCGATACCTACCGTCGAACCCGGAGACAACTGACCGTTGTACTGGCTAATCTGCAATAAAGCAAATAATGGATGTTGCTTAGCGAACTCTTCCATGCTTTGATTAGCTTCCGTATCTTTTTTATCTTGACCAAGCTCAGCCAACAAAGAATCGGCCTCACTTACATTCGCATCAGCGGCATCAGCGATTTTCTCAACATTATCGGTAGCAACAGAATCAGCGGAAGCCTCCTTACTTAGGATAGTAGCCAATACATTATCAGCGGCAACCAATTGTTGATAGATTTCCGGTAACTTATAAGTTTCCCAGAATTCCAAGTTAGCGCTACCTTGAAGCAACTTACGAACACGTTCCGGTTCTTTCACACCCGGCAACTCAACCAAGATACGACCCGCTGTCTCCAAACGTTGGATGTTCGGAGAAACCACACCGAAACGGTCGATACGAGTACGCAATACGTTGAATGAGTTATCAATCGCACTCTGCAACTCTTGTTTCAAAACAGAAACAACCTGAGCGTCTGAGCTCTGGGGCGTGATTTTATCTTTTAACTCGAATGTACTGAAAATAGCGGAAAGACGTGCGCCGCTATCCAACTTCTTATACTCCTCAGCGAAAAGGTCGATGAAATCTTTTTGGCTAGTCGCTTGATGCGCATAAGCTAAATCCAACGCCTTGTTGAAATTCTCGTCTTGGTTGTTGTTAGACAACGAACGGATTACATCCGCCACGTTCAACTCAAGGACAACGTTCATACCGCCCTTTAAGTCAAGACCTAAACTAATTTCCATTTCACGGCATTGCTTAAGCGTATAGCCTAACCATACCTTCTGAGTAGATAGTGAGTCTAAATAAGCACTCTCTTTCGCAGGATCTCCACCCGCATACTCAGCGGCTTTACTGTTGTAATGTTGCGTCACGAACGAGAACGACAAATAGAACAAACAGACAAGCGTAAGTAACACCGCGAAGACCTTTACAAATCCTTTGTTTTGCATCTGAATCTTAGGTTTATGTTATTACATTATTTATATTCGTTTTTTCACAGGGTGCAAATATAGACTTTTTTTCTTTGATAAAGAGCAATTAGTATAATTATTTGTCACGCTCATAGTTTATTTCAAACGCAAATGTATATCTTTGGGGCTAAAATAATAAGGAAAATATACCATGAAACAGTTATTATTCGCTCTGTTATTTATCCCCGCCCTGCTATTCGCACAAGAGGATCAACACTATCTGGCAGGGGCCGTTCCGGTTGCAGACGGTAAAGTCGTTTTTACCCGAGAGATTAATGCCCCCTCTTTAAGCAAGGCACAAATCTACCAACAACTATTAAAATGGGGACAAGAAAATTTTAACACAAAGGAAAGTAGAGTAGCTTATCAAAATGAGGCAAAAGGCGAGATCGCCATTATCGGAGAAGAATATATAGTATTCTCCAGCACAGCCTTATCCCTCGATCGGGCGATGATGAAATACCGTATTATCATTGAATGTAAGGAACATGCTTGTACCCTGCAACTTGCGGGCATCCGATATGAATATAACGTGTCTTACCAGAACGAGCCGGAGAAATACCTAGCCGAGGAATGGATCACGGACGAGTATGCCTTGAATAAGAGCAAGACGAAATTGAACCGTATCAGCGGTAAGTTCCGTAAGGCCACGATTGACTTCGCGGACAAGACGTTCGATAGCGCAACCAACACATTAGGCGCACAGTTGCTGACAACCGCACCGATAGAACCAGTATCCGCTCCGCAACGGGAAACACGAGCTGTGGCACCGATGGAAGGTTTCGTAGCGTTCCAAGCTGACAAAATACCTAGCACGATCCTCCAAATGTTACCGGACAACGCTTTACAAATCAAAGCCGTAAAAGGAAATACGACCGACGCAAACGTTGAATGGAAAGGCATAGGCAATATGTTCGGTAAAACGATCAGTACAATCTCCATATCCAAAGATAGTCCTGCTTATAAAGCGATTGGCAATAACGATGTATATCGATTATCCTTCTCCAAGCCCGGCACATCTGCCGATGCGCCATGGATTATTATCGAGTGCCGTAAACAAGGCGAGACCTCCGAAGGACAGCAAACGATGTTAATCGGCGAGATTACGAATGTATGGATCAAATAACGAAAAAGAGAGTTGCATTTATGAAAAAGATTCTATTATTAATATATATGATGTTCCCTGTGCTAGTCATGGCGCAGGGGCATAAAGGCGAGGTAGACGAATGCGCCCCCATGAAAAACGGGAAGGTATGCTATAGCGATGATGTAGAGATCGAGAATACCTCTAAACTAGAAATATTCAACGCTATTAACGCATGGGCTAAGAAATCTTATGGAAAAGATGTCTTCTTATCCAACGTAAACTCGAACAAGAACAAAGGGACCATCTTCGTAAGCTCTAAGGTTGAATTATTGTTGAATGATACAGACAAGACTATCATTAAATATAAAATGCGTATCACCTGCTTCGACAACCGGTACACGATCGAGGCGAGCGATATCGTATATCAATATGATCCGCTAAACGATAAAAAGTACAAGACCTATAAAGCGGAAGATGTAATCGCCAATAATGGGGATAGCAATACGATAGCGCTGATCAAAGATCCTAAGCTATTCTGTAACGCTACCTTCTTCTTTGTCGAGAACTTGTTCGCCGACGTATTTGACGCTGCGCAGAACGCAGAATCCGAGTGATGAAACCCTTTTATTCAAGTTTCAGATAACACCATAACGGGTAGTGGTCTGAATAAGCGACCTTATCCACGGAACAATTCATAGAGGTCATGTTCGGGGAATGCAGGATATTATCGATACGGAACCAGAAGAAATTTTGATTATAGGTAATGCCCATTCCCCGGCCAGACTCGGCAAAGGCATCCGTCAAATCCCCTTGGATCGTACGGTGCGCATAAGAAATAGGCGTATCATTAAAGTCACCGCATACTAAGACATAATCTCCTTTCGCGTTCTTAATCTCTTTTGATACCGCTTCCGCTTGCTTAGCCCGAATCCGGAAAGCAGGTCCTAGCTTTTGCTCGAACGCTCCTTTCAAATCGTCCAACCCATCCGAGCTAAAGCTCTTTATAAGGGATGAATAACGGGTCCGATCCTCCATCGTCAGTTTAAACGATTCCAAATGGTTATTAATCAAGGTCAACTTCTTTCCCTTGATGTTCACTTCATGTACGGAAGAGCCGTTATAATCCGAATCGTATTTCACCATCCGGGAATTCGACAGCGGATATTTGGAGAACACAGCGATGCCGAAACTCTGGAATTTCGTGGAGCTTTGATAAAATACAGAACGATAAGGATACATGCTCAACGCATCATAGATCTTAGAGGCAGTAAGGCTCTTCTCTGATTTAGCCGTGGCATATTCCTGCAAACAAACAATATCCGCGTCCGAGTTAGCGATATATTGGATAATCTTGTTCGGAGCTATCTTCGTATGATTCTTGTACCCAAAAGCCATCACATTATAAGTCAGCACCTTCAGTACCTCTTCCCGAGGGACATCCTTATGCGAATGAAACGGAAAATAGCGTTTCACGGGCCCCCAACATAACAAGAAGGAGAATATGCCGATCAATAAGAACTTCCATTCCCATAAGAACAGCCAATAGATAATAAAGCAAAGATTGACTACACATAAGACTGGAAAGGCTAATCCCAGATAAGATAACGTCATACTCGTCTCAGGAGACACCCGATCCGAGTAAGCCGAGACTATCAACAACACGACAGCCACCACATTCGCTACGACAAATAAGAATTGAAGAAAAATCCGTAGAGTTTTCATAAGTATCTGTTATTTCTTACTGGCGTCGAAAAGTCGCTTTTTCTCTTCAGCGGAAAGGCTCTCATAACCGGAACGTTTCAATTTATCCAGTATAGTATCTAGATCCACCGACTCCTGATGTTTGCGTGCGTTATACTCATAATCAGTTTCGTTACGTTTATAAGTCACACGCATCTTCGGTTTCCGTTTGCCCAAATTCACGAACCAGTCGATCAACCGATTCATTGGAGCGGTCAAGTCCTTTCCATTACGAATACGGGAAGCGAACCACATACCAAACAAAGCCCCGCCGATATGGGCGATATGTCCTCCCGCATTATCAGAAGTCATCGCCAACAAATCGATCACCAGCGTAAAGATAGCCAAATAAATTAATTTGATCCTTCCGATCAAGAATAAATTAATCTCCAAATCCTTCCGGTAAAACGACACGGCGAAAACGATCGCCATAACAGATGCCGAAGCCCCCATCAAATAACTAAAAGAAGCCACGTTCTGGAAATAAGGGAAAATATTATAAGCAAGGACAAACAACACCGCACCGGCAAGACCTCCCAATATATACAAGCCTCCCAACTGCCGCTCACTGAAGAAATTCAAGAACAATCCCCCGAACCAATACAACCAAAGCATATTGAACAAGATATGCAAGAAGTCAAAATGAGTGAACATATAAGTAAACAACGTCCACGGACGGAAGAGCAAAAGTTCCGGAGAAGCCGGTAACTGCAAATACTGCAAGAAAGGCACCCCTTGCACATTAAAGAGCATAAACAATACGCTGGCCAAACGTATCAAGATAAACGAGCCTACATTTATATATATCAGTTTCGACAGGATATTACCCGACTGAAACGTACGCTTCAAATTAGTAAAAATACCGTCCATTGTCTGCATCTTTCTTTTTCCAATAACGAATTAGGAAATAACCGAATAACATACCCCCCAAATGAGCGAAATGCGCTACCGTATCGCCACCAAAACTAGCCACACCCATAAATAGTTCGGCAAGACCATAAAATATTACGAAATATTTGGCTTTAATCGGGATCGGTATGAACATCAAGTACAAAGGAACATTCGGGAAGATCATCGCGAATGCCAACAAGATTCCGAATACGGCACCCGAAGCGCCAATGGTCACGAAATAATTCAAGAACTCGCTTTTGCTGATAATCTGGGCTCCATTCAAATTTATCATGTCTTGGCTAGCGAAGATCACATCCCGCAAATTAAAGAACCATACCACCTCTTGCACCAAACCGGCGCCTATACCCGTCACGAAGTAAAAAATCAAGAAACGTTTTGGGCCCCATACGTTCTCCAATACCCGGCCGAACATATAAACGGCGAACATATTAAAAAACACATGCGCGAACGAATGGGTATCGTGCATGAACATATAAGAAACGATCTGATAAGCCTTGAAGTCGGTAGCACCCGGGAAGTGAAGCCCTAATAAATCCACCAAATCGATGCCGACTTTCGGCAGTGCAAGGCTGGCTACCCAAAATAGCAAGTTTATAATGATAAGATTTTTCGTTACCGGCGGGATACTATTCAAGAACCCCGAATTTGTCTGATTCATCATATACTACGTTAATTTAGCGGCAAAGGTAAATATATTTTAGCCGTTTTTGCCCATAATAATACTAAAACATATGTAAATCGGTAAAAAAAGTAGGTTTTTCTTTTGTGATATTTCAAAATAAAACTACATTTGGAGCCGTCTATCGGTTATCATAGTTTTGTTTAATATATTAACAGTCAAACCATCATGAACAAATCAGAATTTATTAGTGCAGTCGCTGAAAAATCAGGTCTCAGCAAAGTGGATGCTAAAAAGGCAGTAGAAGCTTTTGTTGACACAGTTTCTAACGAATTAAAAGAAGGCGGTAAAGTCGCTCTACTTGGCTTCGGTTCATTCTCTGTGTCAGAGAAGGCCGCTCGTAAAGGTGTTAACCCGAAAACTAAAGAAACCATTGAAATCGCAGCTCGCAAGGCCGTGAAGTTCAAGGCTGGTGCTGAATTGAACGAGCTAATCAAATAAGAAACACCATTATTCTCTATAGAAGAAGGATACGATGCAAATTGTATCCTTTTTTTGTGTACCTTCGCGTACAAATAAAATCCGAATTATAGTTAGACGAATATGGTTATCGAACAACAGATTACCGGGGCTATCATAGCCGGCATCAAAGAGCTGTACGGAGCGGATGTCACCGCTAGCCAAGTGCAGTTACAAAAAACGAAAAAAGAATTCAAGGGGCACTTGACCCTAGTCGTATTCCCATTCCTTCGCATGTCGAAGAAATCTCCGGAGCAGACCGCTCAGGAAATCGGTGAGTACTTGTTGAGAAACGAGCCAGCGGTAGCTGAATTCAATGTAATCAAAGGATTCCTTAACCTGACGGTCGCTTGCTCTTGCTGGATCGATTTACTGAACTCGATCAATGAGCAGCCCGCTTACGGTATCATTCCGGTTACCGAGCAGTCACCTTTGGTTATGATCGAATATTCCTCTCCCAATACAAATAAGCCGCTTCACTTGGGCCATGTCCGTAATAACTTATTAGGATACAGCTTATCGAAGATCATGAAAGCGAACGGTAACCAGATCGTAAAGACGAATATCGTAAACGATCGTGGTATCCATATCTGTAAATCCATGTTGGCTTGGCAGAAATGGGGAAATGGAGCTACCCCAGAGTCTACCGGAAAAAAGGGCGACCATCTGATCGGTGACTTTTACGTATTATTCAGCAACAAATTAAAAGAGGAGACCCATGCGTTAGAAGCGAAAGGCCTTACCAAGGAAGAAGCCGAGGCTCAATCCACCTTGATGGCGGAAGCCCGTGAGATGCTTCGTAAATGGGAAGCCGGAGACAAAGAGGTGCGTGCGCTTTGGGAAATGATGAATAATTGGGTATACGCCGGGTTCAACGAGACTTATAAGATGATGGGCGTAGATTTCGATAAGATTTATTACGAGTCTCAAACGTATCTGGAAGGAAAAGGCAAGGTGATGGAAGGCCTAGAGAAAGGGATTTTCTATCGCCGTGAAGACGGCTCCGTATGGGCTGATTTGACGAAAGACGGGCTGGATGAGAAATTATTGCTTCGTGCGGATGGAACTTCCGTCTATATGACGCAGGATATCGGTACCGCCAAGCTGCGCTTCGATGATTACCCGATCAATAAGATGATCTATGTGGTAGGGAACGAGCAGAATTATCACTTCCAAGTATTATCGATCTTATTGGATAAGTTAGGCTTCGAGTTCGGCAAAGGATTGGTCCACTTCTCCTACGGAATGGTAGAGCTACCGGAAGGTAAGATGAAGAGCCGTGAGGGAACGGTCGTAGATGCCGATGATTTGATGGCCGAGATGATCAGTACCGCACGTGAGATTTCCCAAGAATTAGGGAAATTGGACGAGATGACTCCGGAAGAGGCTGAGAATATCGCCCGAATCGTAGGTCTTGGCTCCTTGAAATATTTCATATTAAAGGTAGACCCTCGCAAGAATATGACGTTCAACCCGAAAGAGTCTATCGACTTCAATGGGAATACGGGACCATTCATCCAATATACCTACGCCCGTATCCGTTCCGTATTGCGCAAAGCGGCGGAACAGGGCATCGTATTACCGGAGCAGTTACCGCTTACTTTCGCCATTTCCGAGAAAGAAGAGAACCTGATCCAAATGATCGCCGATTATGCGGAGATCGTGAAAGAGGCAGGTAAGCTATACAGCCCGGCCTGTGTCGCCAACTATATTTATGATCTGGTAAAGGAATACAATCAATTCTATCACGATTTCTCCATCCTTCGCGAAGAGAATCCGGAATTGAAGAACTTCCGTTTAGTCTTATCCGCCAATGTAGCTAAGATCGTGAAATCCGGTATGGATTTATTAGGCATCGAGGTTCCGGAAAGAATGTAACGATAGAAGATGAACATAAACGAGAAAACAAGAAAGGCTCTCCTTCGATTTCAACAAAATGAAATCACGGAGAGCCTTCTCTATACGCAACTCGCCGCTATCGAGAAAGATCCAAGCAACAAGGAAGTATTACTACAGATAGCGAATGACGAGAAAGGACATTATACGATCCTGAAAAAGTATACGGGGCAAGAGATCTCCCCGAATAAATTACGTGTCACCAAATACTACTGGTTGGCACGTATCTTGGGGATTACTTTCGCCATTAAGCTAATGGAAGGTAGCGAGGAAAGCGCCAAGAATGATTACGCCTCTTATGATGAGTATCCGGATTTGCAACAAATCGCACGTGACGAGGATGAGCATGAGCAGAGGTTGATCGCCTTGATCAATGAGGAACGGTTGGAATATATGGGTTCTGTCGTACTGGGGCTAAATGACGCTTTGGTAGAATTTACAGGTGCTTTAGCAGGCTTTACCCTTGCCTTGAGCGACTCTAAATTAATAGCGTTGACCGGAAGCATCACTGGAATAGCCGCCGCATTATCCATGGCTTCCTCCGAATATCTATCTACCAAGTCCGAGAATGGAAATGAAAACGGGAAACATCCTGTTAAGGCATCGATCTATACGGGAATAGCTTATATCTTTACGGTAGTCGCCTTGGTCGCTCCATTTATCTTTATATCGAACGTATTAATGGCTTTAGGGCTTATGCTCATCATAGCGTTGAGTATCATCGCCCTTTTCAACTATTATTATTCCATAGCGAGAAGCGAGAGTTTCCGGAAGCGTTTTACTGAGATGGCAGTACTTAGTTTTAGCGTGGCCGCATTAAGCTTCTTGATCGGATATGCGTTAAAAGAATTTACGGGCATCGATGTCTAAAAAAATCATAGTTATGTTTTGAAAAATTCATAGTTATGAGTTTAGTAAATCATAACTATGAATTTTTAGAGCCTATAATCAAGCCTTTTTCCGTGTCGTACGTTTCTTCGTCGCAGCAGGTTTTTCTCCCGCCTCGGCGATTATCTTCTGGCATTCCTCCAAGGTCAAGTTCTCCGGTTTCTCTATCGTCTTAGGAATTCTGTAATTCTTTTTCTTATAAGAGATATAAGGGCCGAAGCGACCATTCAAGATCTCCATTTCCGGATCCTCATCGAACTTCTTGATAAATCGTTGCTCATCTTTTTGTTTTTTTGCCTCGATCAACTCGATAGCTTCCTCGGCTGTTATCGACAAAGGATTCAAGCCCTTCGGTATGGATACGAACTTTCCGTCATGACGGATAAACGGGCCAAAACGTCCGACAGCGGCAACCATGACCTTACCTTCATATTCACCGATCGTACGGGGTAGATCAAACAATTTCAAGGCTTCTTCCAAAGTAATCGTCTCGATAGATTGCCCCTTCATCAAGGTTGCGAACTGAGGTTTAGGAGCCTCTTTATCCTCTGGGTGCGCCTGCCCGATCTGTACGACTGGGCCATAACGACCGATCTTCACGAAAACAGGTTTGCCGCTCTTCGGATCGATACCCAATTCACGCTCACCCACTTTATGCTCCGTACGGACAGAGGCTGCCTCTTCCACGATCGGATGGAATAGTTTATAGAATTTATCGATCGCGTCCGTCCATACCATCTCGCCTTCCGCTACGGCATCGAATTCCTTCTCTACGCTCGCCGTGAAGTTATAATCCATAACGCCCGGGAAATACTCCATCAAGAAATCATTCACGACCGTACCGATATCGGTTGGCATCAACTTATTCCGGTCCGCTCCTACGATCTCCGTCTTTTGGACTTCCTTGATCGTATGCTGAGCCAAGGTTATGATATTATAAGTACGCTCCGTTCCTTCCTTATCCCCTTTCACGACATACTCTCGATTCTGGATCGTCTGGATCGTAGGAGCATAGGTAGAAGGACGACCGATTCCCAATTCCTCCAAACGGCGAACCAAACTTGCTTCCGTATAGCGGGGAGGACGTTGCGTGAAACGTTCGGTAGCGACGATATCCTTCATACTCAATACCTCGTTCAAGGTAACCGGAGGAAGAAGGCCGTTTTCCTGTTCCTTCTCATTCTCGTCATCAAAACTCTCGCGGTACACCTGAAGGAAACCGTCAAAAGTAATGACCTCACCGGTAGCCACGAACTTCTCTTTCTTGCCGCCGATGCCTACGGAGATCGTCGTACGCTCCAACTCGGCGTCCGCCATCTGGCAAGCGATCGTACGTTTGCGGATCAATTCGTATAATCTCTTTTCCTGAGCGGTCCCGCTTATCTCATCATTGCTGATATAGGTCGGACGAATCGCCTCGTGCGCTTCTTGCGCTCCCTTGCTCTTGGTATGATATTGACGGAATTTATAATATTTCTCACCGTAGGTATCCAAGATAGCTTCTTTTGCCGTCCCCAAAGCCAAATCACTTAAGTTCACGGAGTCAGTACGCATATACGTGATCAATCCGGACTCATACAGGCGTTGGGCGATCATCATGGTCTGCGAGACTGAATAACCCAACTTACGGGCGGCCTCCTGCTGCAAGGTAGATGTCGTAAAAGGAGGGGCTGGTGTTTTACGCACCGGCTTTTTCGAGATATCATCGATCGTGAAAGAAGCGTCCTTGCAAGATTCAAGGAATGCCTCCACCTCTTCCTTATCTTTCAAACGACGGTTCAGCTCCGCCTTGAGGATTGTCGTACCATCCGGCAAGATAAAGCTAGCGATCACACGGTAGGCGGCCTCCGAGACAAACTCGTTGATCTCTCGCTCCCGCTCTACGATCAGACGTACGGCAACCGATTGCACGCGCCCCGCGGATAAAGCCGGCTTCACCTTACGCCAAAGAATGGGGGATAGCTCGAAACCCACGATACGGTCTAAGATACGACGGGCTTGCTGCGCGTTCACCAAATCGATATTGATATCTCTCGGCGTCTCGATCGCATGTAATATAGCGTTCTTGGTAATTTCATGAAAAACGATACGTTTCGTATTCTCAGGTTTCAATCCTAATACCTCATATAAATGCCAAGAGATGGCCTCTCCCTCCCGGTCCTCATCGGAAGCCAACCAAACCTGCTCGGCTTTCTTCGCTTCGTTCTTCAATTCGGTCACGAGTTTCTTCTTGTCAGAGGGAATCACGTATTCCGGGGCATAATTGTGTTCGAGGTCTATACTGAAATCTTTCGTTTTCAAGTCGCGGATATGACCATAGCTAGACATAACCTTATAGTCCTTTCCGAGGAACTTCTCGATGGTTTTTGCCTTGGCGGGTGACTCCACTATTACCAAATTCTTTTGCATATCTATTTTTTGCTGGTTAGAAATCGGGTGCAAACTTACACAAATAATTAACGTACGCAGTATATCGATCACTAAAAAAGCGTTTTTTCCTATACATTATATATATAGTCATGCGTTTCTATTTACCTTCGCGGGACAAAATCAAAAAGCTATTCAAAAATATGGAAGAGATAAAGCGACTTATTTCAGAGAATAAACTAGAAGAAGCGATCCGGCTCTTGGACGCTTACCTCACGGAGCAACCGAGATCCGACGAGGCTTGGTTTCTCCTCGGAAAAGCTCATTATAAACTAGGCAACGTACGCCTAGCCCTCAACAGCTACCTGCAAGCGATAGAGATCAATCCGGAAAGCCCGGCACAAGCGGCCTACGATATGGCGATCAAGGTGCTGGATTTTTATAATAAGGATATGTACAACCATTAAGAAGACAGAGCACCCGCACCCAAATAAATTCTAGAAGTACAAGTAACTCGACTTTATGCATTTATGAAGTTAGTTGTTATTGATATAGCGTTTATTCGTATAATGCTCATTTACAACCTATAACGTAAGCTCGTCATAATAGGCATCGTTAAAGGCTTACAATGGGCATTATAAAGTGCTTATAATGGGCATTCTTAGCACCTAACATTGCCCATCGTAATTTGTAGAGACGGGGCATGCCCCGTCTCTACAAGATATACAATGAATTTATGTTTCTTTGGCTATCAATCTTCCACCGGAGTAATCGTATAGTTATGCAGACAGAAGAACTCCTCGGTCAGTATAGCCGGAGGGATCTTCCCGTCTTCCAAAGAGTATGCCTCTCCACTGAACCGAACCTCCAATCCCTCTTGCTGATAAGCCTTCGGCATATCTTCCACATAGTAATTACCCACAAAATCGATCGGCTTGGAGCAAACGATGGCCCATAGATTCACCCGATCGTCCCAACGAATACGACCAAACTCATCAACTAGATCCGTCCTTCGCCCATGCTCATGCTTATCCTCATGCTCATGCTCATCATCACCGCAAGCGGTAAAGCCTAGCATGGTAATAGTACACAGGCAAAATGATAAAAATACAGAAAATGCTTTTTTCATATAAGTAAACTTTAAGAAATTACCTTTATCCAGATGATTATCCTTTATAAGTCAGCGCCAACATCGTAATATCATCGCTCTGCGTAGCGCCGTTCACGAATGATTGGACGGATTCGGATATACCTTCGATCATGGATTTGGGGGATTGGTTCTTTACGGAGCTACAAGCCTCTACCAAACGGATATCTCCATATTGCTCATTCCGCAGGTTCATCGCCTCACTGATTCCATCCGTATAGAGGAACAAGCTGTCTCCCGCTTCCAGTTTCAAGGATTGTTCTTTATAAGCTAATCCCGGCACGACTCCCAAGGCCATCCCACCAGTCATCGGCAAAAGAGATACCTTATCGTTCTTACGAATCCAAACCGGACGATTATGCCCCCCATTGCAATAAACCACGTCGCCCGTATGGATATTCAAGATCGCGTAAAAAGTAGTAACAAACATCCCATTGACACTCTCACGGCACAATAGATCATTCGATTCCTTCATGCAGACCGCCGGGGAAAGCTGCCTAAGCGCCGTAGCACGGATCACCGTACGGCTGATCGCCATGAAAATAGCGGCGGGAATACCCTTATCCGACACGTCAGCGATCGTAAAACCCAGATGATTATCGTCCACCAAGAAGAAATCATAGAAATCACCCCCCACGGCCTTCGCCGCGCTCATGGTCGCGTAGAGATCGAATTGCTTATATTGCGGGAACGGAGGGAACTGCTTCGGCAAGATCGATTGCTGTATCTCACGTGCCACGTTCAAGTCGTATTGTATCTCCTCTAGCTGATGATGTTCCTTTTGGGCCTCCTTGATAAAAGAAATCTGCTCGACCGCCTTCTCGATCGTACGTTCCAGATCCTCCATATCGATCGGCTTGGTAGCGAAGTCGAAAGCACCATGGTTCATGGCGGTACGAATATTCTCCATATCCCCGTAAGCCGATACGATGATACATTTCAAGGCCGGGTTACGCATCTCGTTAATCTTCGTCAGCAATGTCAAGCCATCCATCTCCGGCATATTGATATCGCTCAATATGATATCAAAGTCCGGATGGTCCAACATCATCCTCAACGCCTCCAAACCATTATGGGCAAAGGAGAACTCATACTCTCCCTTACGGATCTTCCGACGGAAATATTGGGTTAGCAACGCTTCCAGATCCTGTTCGTCGTCTACGCTTAATATCTTGATCGCCATAATTCTTCTGTTTATTTCGTTAATGGAATAAGGAATATGAAACGGGTAAACTCACCTTCTTTCGATTCCACCTCTATCTTCCCGTCATGCTTCTCCTCTATAATGGATCGAGTGATAGATAGCCCCAAGCCAGTTCCCTCTCCCACCGGTTTCGTGGTGAAAAACGCGGAGAATATCTGCTCCCGGATATCCTCCGGCATACCGATACCATTATCCTCGATACTTAATCTTAAAGAATCTCCCTCCTTCCGTAGATCCACGGATATAACCGGCTCATACCCGATCGGCGAGAGCTTGGATTTACTATAGACCGCATAGCAAGCGTTATTCATGACATTCAATACCGCACGGCTCAAATCCTGCGGGATCACTTTCAGCATCGGAAGCCCCTCCTCGTAATGCTCCCGGATCGCAATATTGAAACCTTTATAGTTCGCTCGCATCGAATGATAAGCCAGCCAAACATATTCCTTCACCAGATTCTTGATATCCGTAGGGATGTACTCGTCATCCTTCCCTCTGGAATAAAGCAAGATACCCCGGATGATACTTGTCGCCCGGTTTCCATGTTCCTCGATCTTCTTCAAGTTACCATGCAAATCGTTAACGATCTCGCTAAACTCCTCATGCAAGGCGGTCAGCTTCTCCCAAGATTCCGGAGGCAAGACATCTTTCTCTTCTTCTAATATATCTTCCAAGTCATCCACTAACTTAGAGGACAGCTTACTGAAATTGATGACAAAGTTGAGCGGATTCTGGATCTCATGTGCGATCCCGGCACTCAACATACCTAAAGAAGATAATTTCTCTAAGTTCTTCACTTGCAAACGTAGCCGTTCTATTTCCTTACTCTGGTCTTCCATATCTATTCCTCCTCTTTAGGCGGTGTAATTGTTTTCGGTTGATATACAGGGATCGTAATTAGAAACTGGGTATATTCTCCTTTCTTACTCTCCACCTCGATGGTTCCCCGATGGTTTTGCACGATCTCACGGCATAGGTAAAGCCCTACGCCGGCCGCTTCCCCCGTTGTCTTTGTCGTGAAGAAAGGAGCGAATATCTTATCTTTTATATTCTCGTCGATACCGGACCCATTATCCCGGATCGTTATTTCCAGCATATCCTTATTGACTTTCAATCCAAGGAATATCTCCGGACTAAAAGTCACAGTCTCCGATTTCTTCAACAGGGCATACATGGAATTTTTCAATATCCCGGCCAGAACCTTACTGAACTGCTCCACGTTTACCTCCATCATCAAAGACAGCGTCAAATTATCGAAAACAATCCGGATATTCTTCTCTTGAATATCCTGCTCATACGTTTTCTTCAATTTATCCAAGGCAATCCGGCATAATCCGTTTATGTTGGTAAGCGTAAGATTACCTCTTCGGTCTTTCAGCAATTCCTCCATCGCCTTAACGATACGGACCGTATTGAAACCATGCTCGGAGATCTTCTCCAAATTACTGGTCATCATATTCAGCAAATCTACCGAGTCATCATACACATCCGGTTTCAGATGCTCTTTCTGACTATCCAGATTTTCCCGGAGATCCTTGGCCAACCCCGATGTCAGATTTGCGAAGTTATTGATATAATTCAGTGGGTTCAAGATACGGTCCACCAAACCTTGAGTCAATTGTCCTACGGTAGCCATCCGTTCCTTACGGACCAGTTCGTCCTGCGCCTCACCCAAGGCTTTCAAAGCGGCCGCCAATTTCTCGGATTCCTCTTGGATCGCATCTTTCTCCGAACGGATCTCCTGCGTACGCTCCTCTACCTCTTTTACCAAATACTCTTTTTGTTTGAGTTTCCGCTTGAAAACCAACTTAGAGATCTGGCAAAACAGAATCAAGAAAAGCAATCCGATCCATTCTTGATGACCGAACTTCACAGATACACAAATACCGACCAAGCTACCCAGCGTAACCCGCTCGCAAAGTTTAATCCGCCTTTTTAACCGATCGATCTCGGTATGTAAATCCTGTATCATGATGAACCTCCTTTCCTAACTATAAATAGGCAACGTAATCGTAACTTCCGTATATTTATCTTTCTCCGACTCGATAGCGATCGTACCCTTATGGTTCAACACGACCTCCCGACTCAAGTAAAGACCTGTTCCTGCCGCTTCCGCGGTCGGTTTGGTGGTAAAGAACGGAGAAAAGACTTTCGTCTTTATCGTTTCTTCTATACCGACGCCATTATCACGGATAACCACTTGCAACTTATCCGCTTGAATACGCAATACCAACGAGACAGAAGGCTGATATCCCGGTTCCCCGAGCTTTTTCAAGACCGCATATATACTATTATCCAATATCTGCAACAAGGCTTTTCCCATCTGATCGATATTCACCTCGATTGTCAACGGTACGGAAAGCCCGGAGAATGATAGATCTACTTGATTCTTCTCGATCTCCTTCGCATAATTCTTTCGCAAGATATCCAGATTGACCTTACATAAATCATTAATATCCACGCAGGTTCGATTCGCCGAATGATCTTTCAGCAATTCTTCCATCGCTTTTACGATCCGCACCGTGTTATCACCATGCTTGGCTATCTTATCCAGATTGCCAGTCAAAAGAACCAGCAGTTCTTGCGTATCATTATAATTATCGTGTTTACCGGTCTCTTCGTCCTCATCGATATTCTGCTTGATATCTTTCGCTAATGCAGCAGACAAATGAGCGAAGTTATTGATATAATTCAAGGGATTCAAGATACGGTCTACCAGACCTTTCGTTAATTGGCCGATCGATGCCAGACGTTCCTTACGAACCAACTCGTCTTGAGCGTCCGCCAAGGCAGAAAGGGCACGGGATAGTTTCTCCGACTCCGCTTGCATCGCATCCCGCTGGAAACGCAATTCCATCGTCCGCTGTTCAACGAGATTAGAGACGAACTGTCTTTTTCGCAGACGGAATTGCGTATAATACTTTAACAGGAATAGAAGGACTACGGCTCCCACCAAATAATAAACCAGTTCTTCCTTCTTCTGGTAAACCGCCAAGGCGATCCACGCCGTCCCGATCACGGTCAGCGTCTCGATCACCCGCATCCTCCAGCGAAGGCTTTCCAGTTGTTTGATATTTATGTCGCCCATCCTTCCTGTCCTCCGGATATCAGAAATTGATATTCACGCCCAACATCGCATTAAAACTCTGCATCGGATAACCGTAATACAGTTCGTACTTCTGGCAAAGAATATTGGTCAACTTGGCATAAACACCAAAGGTATCGTTGAAGGTATAGGTACCTGTTAGGTTTAGCTCGTTGATGTTATCCATCTTAAACTCATTCATTTTATCGTACGTCATACCAGTGTTCCCATTGACACCCCAAGTCCGTACATTCGCATAACGTCCGGTAGCCAAATAATAATCCAAAGCGATAGATAATTTCTCAATCGGGCGGACGGTCAGGTTCGCATTCAGTTCCATTTCCGGCTTCCCCCACGCATGAGGCAACTCGCCTTCATCCGTTTCCGCTTTCCAATTATTATATACACCTTTCAAAGCAATATCGAACCATTGTTGATAACTATACTTCAAGTTGGCTCCCACGAAAAGTTGCTTCGTGTCGATACCCGGCTCCGCAACACTGAAACTGCCGAAATAATTCGCTGACCAAACATCAGACTGAGTAAACAGCACATCATCGCTCGTTATCTTATATCCGGCGAACACATCAAACCAAAAGCCCGGTGCCACGCCGCTCCGGATACCCAAGACAGCGTCCAGCCAATTGCGCGAGGGCAATAGTTCTGCCATCGGGTAGAGGTAGCGGTTCACACGCGACATCTCGTACATGCTGTTGGAGTACATCTTGCCGCCAGCGTTCACGTATAGCTCCGTCTTGTCGGCCACCTCCACATCGGCGGCTACATTCGGAGAGGCCATGAATTTTGTCTCGTCGCCCGTAGCCAGCATCACGTTCGCACCCAGCTTTAAATTCCAATTATCACCCTCTACCTTATAATAAGGCGACAACATCGCCTCGACATGGTTCTTGAACTCATATTCATAACCTCCTACCTCCGGCAAACTGTAATTGAAATATTCGACCAAACCGCCCAAGCCTACTCGCATATTCCCATTGAAACCAGCGTTCAGATCAAACTTTGCCTCTAGAGTATGCTCCGTAGGGCCGTCCATCACCCTACTTAATCCATATTTATGCGAGAAATTAGTATAACCTAAGTCCAACAAATAGCCAACCTCAGCCTCCTCCTTCGACTCGAAACCTATCGTAGCAGCGATCGTCTGGTTCACTTGGTTGGTTTCGCGATCTCTCTGTAACAAATCCTCCGAAGGGGCATAACTGGATGTAGGATCAGACAATGCCGCCCCATAATAATTGAATGCGGAGTAGCCGTACTTCGCTCCGATACTGAATATCGTCTTCTCGAAAGCGTGCTTGTAGTTGATGCCTCCCAAGTTGTCATTGATTTTCGCCTTGACATCATAATCCTTTGGCTTTCCGTTCGTGGAGCGATGCGAATACCATAGATTCAGCTGATCCTTCTCAGTACTCAGGATATGATAGCCCAAGTCTCCGTTGATATTCATGCGCGTACCCATACCAAAGTTAAAATATCCCCGACGCTTGTTGTAATCCATCTGCGTCATGATATTTCCGGAAGGCAACAAACTAATCTCTTTCTGCGGATCGGCGGCGATCGTATAATTCGAGTAATCGATCGGGATCTTACGAACCTCCGGCTCTTTCACCACGGGAAGCGTATTTACCTTGCTGGCGTCCTGCACGGAAGGATCATACTCCCGTTCAAGCGTCATCTCTCGGTTCAGGTTCTTTTCTTTCGTAACATCCTCTTGCGCACTCGCAGCAGCAGCCGAACCCAGCAAAGCTACCACACACAACGCCTTTACATTATATATAGTCTTCATCGCTTTCTTTTATTTCTTTAGTTTACCCAATCTGTCTTCGATCATCGCGGCGATCTCATCATCGCCCTTGTAGTTGTTTTGCAAACTGGTCAGATATTGACGAGCTTGAAAATCATCACCTTGGCGGATATAAATATCAGCCAACAAGATAAAGCCCCGTGCCAACCAATATTGGTGAGGCGTACCGTTCTCGATGAAGTTCATCAAGACAGTCTCGGCATTCTTATCATCCTTATTATCATAATACAATTGAGCCAATAGATATTTAGCCTCCGCCCCGTGTATCGTACGGGTATCCTTGCTGATCTCTTTCAAGTCGGCCAACGCCTTGTTCTCCTGCTTCAAGCTGATATAAGCCTTCGCACGGACATAACGGGCCTCGGACATAATCTCGGGAGATAGCTTCGGTTCCTTCAGTAAATCGTTGGCGGCAAGCAAAGCCTCTTGCGGCTGACCGGTCAACTCGGCGCAACGCATCAAGCCCAATTTAGCGGCCTCCTTATTCTCCGGATTCTCCGCTACCGCCTGTAGGTGTTTGAAACTTTCCATAGCGGCGGCGTAATCCTTATCCAGATACTCGATCTCAGCTTTACGAGCCCAAGACTCTTCCCTGAATTTCGTATCACCGCTCTCCAATACCAACGAGAACAGACGTTTCGCCTCCTCCAGATCTTTCTTGGCAAAAGCGATACTTGCCAAATAGAAATTAGCGTTCGAGCTAAACGCTCCCTGCGGGAAGGTTTGCAAATAATTCGTCAAGCTACGACGAGCGCCCTCATTATCGCCTCGCATAAATAACTTCTCGGCTGCCAAATAGGTCAAGGAGTCTTGCTCACTCACCTCGAAACGAACATTTCCACCTAATGAATTCGCATAGGCGGCAAACGAATTGATATCGTTCAACTCGATATATACGGACTTCAAGTCTTGCAAGGCCACTTTCGCCTCCTCGCTACCCGGATAATTGCTAATCACGCTCTTATAAGCCTCGGCCGCTTTCTCCGGCTGATTGTCGTTGAAGTAAATCAAACCAAGCTGTACGCCGGCCTTACGAGCCAGACTGCTTTGCGGGAAATCACGCATCAATTGCTCAAAGCTTGCCGCAGCCGCTTGATTATTATCCAATAACACGTAAGAACGTCCTTTCTCGAACAAGGCATCATCCACATATTGTGATTCCGGGAAATCACGGATCAAACGATCCATTACGCTGATCTTTCCCTTATAATCTTTCTGTAACCCAAGCAAGAAACCCTTCTGATACACCGAATAATCTCCGGCGGACGGTTGCAATTGCGCCGCACGGGTATAATTCTCTTCCGCCATAGCGAACTGACGGTTGTGGAATAAACAATCGCCGATACGATTATAAGCGTCCGCATAAGCCGGAGTCTGCTGATTGCTTTCCAGATTCACGTATTGACGGAAGCGGTTCAACGCCTCTCCATACTCTTTCAATTTGAAGTAGCTGTAACCTAAGTTATAATGTGCCAAGGCATACATATCCGTATTACGTTGGCGGGTATTATTCAAATAGGTACGATAATCGGAAATCGCCTTATTATACTCACCTTGACGATAATAAGATTCCCCACGCCAGAAATAAGCGTCGTTACGAGATTCCAGATTATAAGCGCCCAGTGAGATCGCACGGCTGAAAAGATCGACCGCCTTATCCAATTCCATATTCGTGAACGCCTGCGTTCCCAACTGGAATAAGATATCTTGTTTCGCCTCCAAGATCTTCGTACTCGGATGCTTGATCTTATCGATAGAGTTCAGAGCCGCTTGATAGTTCTTGGTAGTCAAATAAACCTCCACCAGATAATCGTTTACCTTATCGGCATATTTGGAATTCGGGAAATCATTCAAGAAATCCTCGAAGATTGTCACCGACTCGCCAAAGCCCGTGAAAGCGGTCTCGTGGATCAATAAAGCGTAATTATACATAGCCGCCTCTTTCACTTGCTTATCGAAAGAAGAAGTCGCGGCAGCCTCGAAGGCCATACGGGCGTTATTCTTATCTTTTAATTTCAGATAACTTTGCCCCAGATACAGATAAGCGTTCTGCGAAAGGGCGTCGTTCTCACGAACGGTCCGTCCCAAAGCGTTCACGGCGCTACTGTAATTACCCTTATTGTAATAACATACGCCCAAGATATATAAATCGCCCCTCAACGGGCTATCCGTCGAGGATACATATTTACTCAGCATATTAATCGCTTGATCCTCATTTCCCAGATGATAGTAGGCGTTACCCATGATACGGTAAACCTCGCTATTGTTCTCGCTATCCGGATAAGAGGCTAACAATTCCTTGCCTTCGCTGATCACTTTCTCGTATTTATTCTGTATAAAATAAATTTGCGTGATATAGTACAAAGATCGCTCCTTATAATCAGGCAAGTCCTTCAAGCGGGTAAATTCCACCAAGGCATTGTTGTATTTACCGGTCGCGTAATCGATATAAGCGACATAATAGGTAGATGCTTCCCGGTACTTCGTTCCGATCTGCTCGATCCGTGCGAAATAACCACGGGCCTTCTCCATATCCCCGGTTTGCAACAAGGAATAAGCCAAACGGAAACAATAAGCCTCCTGTTGTTCCGGACTTAGCATATCAATGTTCGATTCGTTAAACCAAAAGATAGCTTTCTGATACTCTCCCAGTCCGAAATGGGCGGAACCGATCAAGAAGTTCACCTCGTCCGCATGACGGGAAGCCGGGTACACATCCAGATAATCTTTCAATAACTCAACGGCATTGGGACGACCTTGCTCATAAGCAGAGTAGACCAACATATAATCGGCTTCTTGAATCAAGTCGGCATCCGTGGAATGCTGTTTATACGCCTCCAGTTTATCGATGCAACCTGAATAATTCTTCAAACTAAACAACTCCTTGCCTTCGACAAACAAACGGTTCGGCGCATCAAATTGATACGATCTCTGCCCGCTTGCCATGTGGCTGCCTACTACCAGACACAGCGGAATAAGTATTCTTTTCATCACTCATTTGCTTTTTAATACAAGCACTTACTTCAGTGCCTATTCGTTCTAATTCGCAAATATAAGTAATATGCGCCAAACAGCAGGCAAGTTCTATCAATATTTACCAAGATAGATCGGTACCGCCTTTCGGATAGAGTCTAAACCGAAGTCTTCCGGATTCACATCCTCCGGGTGAAGGATCACGATCTCGGCGGCATCATCTTCCGCATGCACGTTATTGAAATCATCTACCAAACACTCATAAAACATATCCAGCGTATGCACCTCAAAGCCGGAATACATATATAAATTAGGCAAGGAAAACAAATAACGACAATTCTGGATATGCAACCCCGTCTCCTCCCTTACTTCCCGGCGAGCGGCCTCCTCCCCCGACTCAAACATATCGACGAAGCCACCGGGCAAATCCAATGTACCCTTAGCCGGCTCTTTTCCTCGGCGAACCAGCAATAACTCCCCCTTAGCGTTCTTTATGAAACAAGCGACAGCCGACGACGGGTTGAAATAATAAACAAAACCGCACGCCATACATTTTTTCGCTTTCTCGTTATGTTCCACGAAAGCTTTTGCCCCGCAAACCGGGCAAAACTGAAATTGATACAACGGATGTCTCATACTTTATGATTTATAATTCAATTAAAAACAACAAGCCGCACCTAAATATAGATGCGGCTTGCCTTATTTCGCAAATGTCTTTTCGTTATACGCAAAACCGGATTTAGACTTCCAAACCAGCGCTTTGGTCTCTTACTTCCCAACCCAAAGCACTTGCTCCTAATACGGCAGCATCGCTCTCTTTCAATTGAGAGAATAATAATTTAGTCTTACCTGCGTAAACTTTCAACATATTTTTCTCCATTGAACGTTTAATCGGGTTCATGATCAAATCACCAGCTTTCGTAAGACCGCCAAACAAAATGATAGCCTCCGGGCTAGAGAATGCTACGAAATCAGCGAAAGCCTCTCCCAACATAGAGCCGGTAGCCTCGAAAATCTCAAGAGCGATCTTATCATTCTTCATAGCTGCGTCGTATACGTCTTTTGAAGTGATTTCATCCGGATCCAAGTCGCGAAGAACACTCTCGTCCTTACGGATTTCCAGATATTCACGAGCCGTACGAGCCACACCGGTAGCTGAAGCATAAGCCTCCAGACATCCTTGGCGACCGCAACCGCACTGACGACCATTGTTACGACGCATGATAACGTGGCCCAACTCGCCGGCAAAACCGTCATGTCCGTATACCAAGTTACCACCGATTACGATACCGCTACCCACGCCAGTACCCAAAGTGATCACGATAAAATCTTTCATACCGCGAGCGGCTCCATAAGTCATCTCACCGATAGCGGCAGCGTTGGCGTCGTTTGTTAAAGCAACAGGAATACCATCGATCTGTTCGCTGATCAATTGAGCCAAAGGAATCTTACCTTTCCAAGGCAAGTTCGGAGCGAATTCGATACATCCGTTGAAAAAGTTTCCGTTCGGAGCACCTACACCCACACCTTTAATCTTATCCGGACCACCAGCCTGATCAATAACAGACTTCAGACCTTTAGCAAGTTCCGCTACATAGTCATTAACGTCTGCATATTTACCAGTCTTAATTGATCCACTATACAAGATTGTTCCTCTTGCGTCAACTACACCAAAAACAGTGTTGGTACCACCTATATCGATACCTACTACATAAGGCTTCTCCATGATTTTATATTTAGGATTAATAATGATTTTCCTCTTTCTGGGTAGCAAATATAAGAGGTTTAACACAAGTTGCAATACGATTTGAAGAAAATTTTACAGATTCCTGTCATTTTATCTTCTTTTTTCGAAAACTTATGTTAAGCAACATTGTTATATAATAATGGAGAATTATCGCAACGGTAATATCTCGATCCAATAGTCATCCGGATCATTAATAAAATACAATCCCATCTTGGTATTCTCGAAGCAAACCGCTCCCATTTCCTTGTGGTATTTACGTACCTCCTCATAATCGCCGGCTACCCGGAAACAAAGATGGCTCTCATTGTCGCCTAGCTCATAAGGTTCTTTCCGGTCACGCAGCCAAGTCAGCTCCATCAAGAAACCGGTTTGCTCATCCGTTAAATAAACCAATATAAAAGAACCGTCTTCTGCGACCTTTCGATGATGCTCTTTCAATCCCAACGCTTTGTTATAAAAAGCGATACTTTTCTCCAAATCCAATACGTTAATATTGAAATGGTCAAATCTGCCTTTAACTTCCATACCTAAATAAATTTATATGTTTTCTAAAACCTATACATTAATAATATATTATATATCGGTACCCTCACCCGGTACAGAAAGGACAACATACCGGCAACCTTTCGATTCGGCATACGGGGCAAAAGCCATGACCTCCGCCGGACGTTCCCAGAAATGCATCGGCACAAAGATACCGGTCTTTATCCGGTCGATGAATTGTTGGGCACCTCGCATAAAATCGGTCCCTAAGCGGGGATCTACCGGAAACATGACAACATCCATCGCCTGCGTATATTTCGCTATTATATCCAGTTCTTTCAGGTAATTCCCTTCCGCCTCCGCAACTTCCTGTGGAGTAGACTCATCTTCCCAGTGCCAGTTGTTCAGGTCGCCGGCGTGAAACACCTTCTTTCCGTCTGTTTCTACCATAAACGACACTCCGGCGTCAGTAGATCCGAAGGCTTTTACGCTTATCATGTCGTCGCTGTAGGTGTCGCCTCTGCGCAGAAGCACGTCAGCGTCGGTTTCTTTCGCTCTGCGGCGCCTAACTATGTCGCGCGACAGAATTATACGTTTCTGTCCGTTTGGCACGTTCAGACTAAAGATTTCGGGGTTGAAGTGGTCTTCGTGAAAATGACTTGCCATGAAGTAGACGCGCTTGTCTGTGTGCTCAAGCATGTGTTTGACGTCGCCGTCGGGCGAGTCTTTCCAGTAGTCGAAGATGATGACACACTGCTCGGCCTCAAGCATAAAGCAGCTGTGGAAGATGTAATATAGCTTCATGATATCTTTGTTTTGTTGTTGAATGCTGTTGCTTTCAGCTCGTTTCCGGCTGTCTTGTGGCTGCCGGCCGTGGCTGTGGCGGTAATAAAAAAGGGCAGGCCTTGGCCCGCCCTTTTGGTGAAGGTTATGACGATTATTTGATAATCTTCTTTCCGTTGATGATATAGATGCCCTTCTTCAGGCTGTTAAGGTCTTTGCCCATGTAGCGTCCGTCGATGCTGAATATGCGGTTGTCCTTAACCTCATTGTCAGTAACGGTGTTGCTGATGCCTGTAGATGTGTTGCTCAGACAAACCTTGTCGAGATAGAAGCGGCCTGAGTTAACGTAGAATCTGAGTTTAACCGGTCCGTTAGCTGTCAGCTCTGTGCTGAATGCAGACCACTTGTTGTTCTTCAGTACGAATGAAGGCTTAGACAGTGTTCCGTTGCCTTCCTTAACCTCAACGTAGATAGTGTTAGCCTCGCTTGCGTAAGGAGCAGCCTTGAACTGCAGTGTGTATGTTCCGTCTACAGTTATTTCAGGTGTTGTAACGTTACCTGCCATCATGCTTGAGCCGTACTGTGCGCACTGGTAAGCGCTGCGAGAACTTGTTGAAGACCATCCTGTGTTGTCATACTGTACAGAGCCTGATGTCGTTGCGCTGAAGTTGCCGTCGTTACCGCCCTTGCCGTTGCACTTGTCGAATGACTCATAGAAGATGTATGACTGCGGCAGATCGAAGTCAGAGTCAGAGTTGTTCTCGTTCTCGAATGAGAATGACACTGTGCCGTCATTGTTCTTTGTGATGTTTCTTACCGACTTGTTCATGAACTTAGAACCGTCCTTGTTCATGTTGTTAAGCGTAGCGGCCGGTGTAGAAGTGTTAGTCAGGCTGTTGTTGTATTGATAAGGATAGATGTCGCCTGCGTCGTTGTTTTCAGGGTCATTGTCGGCGATGAATATGGTGCAGCGCTGACGTGATGTGCTGTTCACGAGGTTCTGCTGCCATACTTTGGCGTCGAAGTCAACGTGCAGGATGAGCAGTCCTGAGTTAGGCAGACCTGCATCCCATCCGCTCACCTGTCTGTTCTCGAGCAGATAATACTCGTCTTTGTCATTGTCGTTATATATGATGTAAGCCTCGCCTGTTTCAGCCAGAGCCTTCATGTTGTCTATCTGGCAGTTTTCTGTAAGCTCAGTGGGCTCGATCCATCCTGCGTACATACGCTCGTAGCTGGTGTAGTTGGCCGGCAGATAGCTGTCGCCGTTGTAGCTTCCCTGGTCCATGATGTCCCAGTCGCCCATGCCGTAGTTGCCGCTGTAAGATGTGTCATACATGTCGGCAAGTCCGAGACAGTGAGAGAACTCGTGGCAGATAGTACCGATACCGTCGATACATTCAGCATAACCCTGGCTTGTCTTGACGCCGAGCTCGCAGCTGCAGGCATAAGTGTCGATGGTTACGCCGTCGAGTGTGAGTGTTCTGCCGAGAGCTGAGTGCAAGTTCCACTCGTGAGGCCAGATAGTGTTTCTGTCGTCCCAAGAAGCCTCGCCGTGTCCTGCGTAAAGGATGAACACCTGGTCAACCTCTCCGTCGCCGTCCCAGTCGTAGTTAGTGAAGTCTATGCTTTCGTCAACAGCCTTGCAGGCGTCCATAACCATTTCGCCGAGTGCAGTGTTGTTGTCGTTCTGTCCGTTTGTAGGCTTGCCGTAGTATGCATATCCGTTAGGCAGAGTTACAGGGCCGGCGATGTCGAAGTCGAGCTCAAACTGTCCGTAGCTCTGTGCCTTGAAGTAGTCTTTCACACTACCGTTGAAGTCGAGCTCTTTGAAGCCTTCTTCGTTGGCAATGCGCTGATAGAGTGCAGGAGTATGGTCGGCCCAGAATTTTGTGTCGGCAAACTGCACGAGTATGATAAGACCTTTTTTCATACCAACGTATGGCTGGTGGTCGCCTCCGAGCGAGCCTCTTGTCTGTATGTTGTTCTTGCTGCGGCGTGCCGATTGCCTCATCTGGTCGGCTCTTTCGGTCATTGCCTTCATGTCGGCAAGCTCGTAAAAGCCTGTAGTGTTGTTCTGTACTAGTTTGCGGCCGTCAGCTGCCTGCCAGTAGCTGCAGAATTCGTCACCGCGTAGTTCTACTCTGACTTCAGTGCCGTCAGCCATTTTCACCGTTTTCCACATGCCTCGTTTGGCCGGTACGGCGAGCACCAATGTTGACATCAGTGCCATCGATAAGGTAAAAAAAAGTTTTTTCATATTTTTATTGGGATTATTTAGCTTGCAAATGTAACGAATTTGGTTTTTATTTCCAAATAAAATTTATGGTTTGTAGTTTAATTTAACATGTCTGAATGTTGTTGTGTAGTCTTTTTGTGTCAGATGACCTGAATGTAGGCTCTGCATGGTGATTGTGGCGCGGCCGTATTGGTACCGTGCAAAAGGTATGCTTTCGGGCTGCAAAAGGCCACCTTTTGGCGTGTAAAAGACGGCAAATCGCACGCTAAAAGATGGCCTTTTGCAACTTACTGAAAGTCAAAGCGTTATGCGGCTGCCGTCCGCAGGCGCAGCGGCGG